>ENA-OZEP01000743-OZEP01000743.1-human-gut-metagenome-genome-assembly--contig:-NODE-743-length-12823-cov-34.257284_pt1 | contig 12823 bp, 15 predicted proteins | sample MGYA00245074_ERZ653621 | MGnify/ENA primary metagenome ERZ653621 (study PRJEB26926, sample SAMN06165020) | human gut metagenome | biome: ENVO:00009003; feature: ENVO:2100002; material: ENVO:00002003...
AATATATCTATGTAGAGATTTCCAAGTTCAACAAATCCCTGGAACAACTGGATACTCTATACGAGAAGTGGCTCTATGCTCTGAAGAACCTCTATAAGCTTACCCAGCGTCCGAAGGAGCTGTGCGACAAGGTTTTCGACCGCCTCTTCGAGGAAGCCGAGATAGCCAAGTTTACTCCGCAGGAAATGAGGGAGTATGAAGCAAGTAAGATGGCATATCGGGATATCAAGAACTGCATTGATACGGCGAAGCAAGAAGGTCTTGCGGAGGGTATAGAACTGGGGAGGAAAATATGTATGGCGAAAGGTATGGAAAAAGGCAGAGCTGAAGGTATGTCCCAGCGAAGCCTTGAGATTGCCAGGAAGATGCTGGCAAAGGGTATGGATGAAGCGTCTATCATGGATATGACGGGGCTGATGGCAGAGGAGATAAAGCTGCTGAAAGCGGAGATGTAGATTACGAATATCACCATATAATTAAGGGTCTATACACCCTTTTGTCGAGGTGTATAGACCCTTGGAACTATAGCACTTCTTAGCTTATCAAGAGTATATTGATTGCAGCCGATTGCTTTAATTTCCTTTAAATTAGGGCATCTTTTATTTGTTATTTTGTGCGAAGATAAATCAAATCAAAGTACATCAGTCGTGTCTTCATCGGCTCTATCGGAGTTGTTGGCTCTAGACCTTTGTTATGCAAAAAGGTCCATTCTTCCTCATCTGACGAAAACAAGAACTTGAAACCATTTCGTTGATAATATTCAAACACTTTCGGATGGTTGACGGCATCAACAATGACATATCGGCATCCTGTTTTATTCAATGGGTCTATAAACCATGATTTGATGAAATCCAACAATTCATCTCCCACATGATGCCCACAGAATAAATCGCTTACTGCCAACTGTCCAACCAACACTGCTGGATACTGCGGTCTTCGCTTAGCATTCGGAATCTTTCTATTAAGCTTATTCCGAAGGTTTGAAGGAAGTGAATCTACTTTTACACTCGAATTAGCAACTGTAAATGCGCAGACTATTTCAGATGTATCTGGTTTAACAAAACAATATGATTTTCCAAGCAACTGATAGGCATAGTCAGCATAGTCTTGGGTGAAGAACTCTGTTATGTCCTCATCCTTACAAGTGAAGCCTTTGCATTGCTGCAAGACTTCCTCTGTCAGTTCCATAAAATCACATTGCTCTAACATTTTAAATGTACAGTTTTGAACGTTTTAATATAGCACGTGCCTTGGCTACTTGCTTGGAGAAATCAATGGAGCCACGCTTTTCCAATGCCTCATCAGCCGCTTCAACGAAACGAGCTGCTGCCTCACCATGAAGGACAGGTATTGTTTTAATTTCTATTGCCATAATCTTCTTGTTTTTAATGTTATGTACTTATTTAATTTGCAAAATTATGCTTTTATTTTCACTTTACCAAACTTTTTGTTAACTTTCTGTTGAATTTCTACGAAAAAAATCCAAATACCAACTTCATGCCATTTTAACGTCTCATTCTTTTCAATTCATCATCCTTTCGCATTTTGTCGTTCAACTTCTCCTGCATTCTGTCTAGGAAGTAAGTACGGCTATGGTTTTTGCGTCTTCTGATGTCGGTATAGAAACGATAGCAGTCCTTGGCTTTGATGCCACAAAGCTCCTGTACCTCCTGGATGACATCTAAGTCGAGTGTCATGGTCGGTGTCAGAGTGTCTAAGTCCAGTGTTATGGTCTTCGACTTGGTTACTTTTTTCCTCGACTTCGTTACTTTTTGGTTCGACTTGGTTACCGACTTGGTTACTTTCCCCCTCGACTTGGTTACTTTCTTCTCTCCAAACCGTGATGACAAATTCCTGTGCCTTGTCATTATTCATAAATGTGACATTATCTCGGATATTTTTTGAATTACTACTAACACACTCCAACAGCATCACAACCAAAGGCGCAACCTCAACCTACAAAAACGGCATTCACAATCAGTATTGGCGATGGAGTCAAAAAGGTGTGGATTCCGAACTCAGTCAAAGATGTCTTTACTAATGAGGTTCAGATTCCAGTCGCTGAATGGCATCACGCTGGTTCTTGTACCCCAGTATAACGGTCACCGGCGCGTAGCGGAATTGAAAATCGCTGGCCGAAGAGTAAAGCAAAGGTAAAGGGCGTGCTGCTTCTGGAGCTTTTTGGGTCCCTAATCCCAAAAATCAGTATAAATTTTGGGATTAGGATTTTTTTCTTATCTTTGTGCCGAAATTGAAACAAAGAACTTTATTAATAATGGAAAGGGTTTAATGATATGAAACAACGCTAACACTCAATTTCCGGAAACTTTAGTTACCATATAATCAAGGGTCTATACGCCACCTGTTCATCGTGGCATATAGACCCTTGTCGTTTTCTAAATTCTTTAGCACTCCGTTATTTTCCACAAGTCATTACCTTTATAGATGATGGCTATCTTGTGGATAGGCTTTCCATTCATCAGCTGTGGCAATCTTGTGTCTTGCGCATATTGCTCCAACTGAGTCTTTGCTTCTTCCAAGGCCTTGTTTCCTTCTTCATCGGTATCGCCCGTTTTCAGATATTTCAACTCCAAGAGGTAGGCATGCGCAACCTCTGGAAAACGGGTGAGGTCCGGAATCATCGTCAAGTCGCAATAACCACCATTCAACTCCATTTCCTGGATGATATAGTAATAACCACTATGGTTGAGATAAGCGGCGATGAAACCTTGCAGATTGCGCTCTGCCTGGATGCTGGAGTGAATACTTGTGCAGTTTCGATAACCTTCGGCGATGTATTCGATGGCTGGCTTGATGTTACCATCCAGAGCCATTACATCGTATCGGTCGGCAAGATGATTATTGTTGATTTTGGCATCCCTGTTGTATTCATCCAACACATAGCCGTAATATTGGCGGCGTACATTCTCGTTAGGGATTCCCAACTTTACTCTTCTGCCACGCTTGCCAATGATGGTCAGCATGCCGTAATAGTAGAGCAGACTTGGGAACAGGTCAGGGTCAACCAAGTCTTCAGCAGGGAAACTTTCTCTCAGCTCCGCCCAGATGTAACCTTGGTTGATGATTTCTTTCAGCACGCTCTTGCGGTCGCCCTGCAGCTTGTCCAGGAAGATGATCTTCTTCATCTTGGCATAATCAGTCATGGTGTTTGGGTCTACCATCTCGTCCGGCGCTTTGCCAAAACGGATGAAATGGCGGAGATAATAGATAACCATATCCGAATTGAACATCTTGGGGTCTGTAACCAGACTGTCCTTCGCGAAGCAATAGTTGTCATACCAAGGTTTCATGTCGGTAATCAGCTGGTCGGTCGGAACCTTGATGAGTCCTACTTCTCTGTAGTATTCTATCATTTCCCGCACCTCGTTCTCGCTGAATCCCAGCATCATGTTGAACATGGGGTCCATGGAGAGATTGGTGCCGATGTTATAGCCACTGTTGAGGTCGTTCACGGTGACAGGACTTACTCCCATCATCATGATGCGTTGGAACATTCCCTTGAATAGCTTGAAGAAGTCACGGTAGAAGCCTTGTGCATGAGTCAAGGCGTGATACACAGCTTCTCCTTCCTCACTCAGGATGTTGTTGGTGAAGTTGTCATACTCGTCGATGATAAGGTAAAGTTGCGTACCTTTGCTTTTGGAATAAGTATTCAGTGCTTTTAGCTTATAGGAGGCACCGGAAAAGCCAAGGTATTCCTCCATGTTGAAATCTTCATCATAATAGGCAGCATACTTTTTGATGAAGCCATCCAATACGCTGTTACAATATATATTGAAGTTTTCCTCCAAGCTACCTTGTCCTGCTGCAGCTCTAGAGAAGTCGAAATACAAAACCTGATATTGTCCAAGTCCTTCGGTTGGGTGCGACTCAATCCAAGTATCCTTGAATGTAGTATGGAACGAGTCTTTCTTCTCGATGTCGTAGTAGGCTTGAAGCATCGTGAGGAAGACACTCTTTCCAAAACGGCGTGGTCGGATGAGATAGAGAAAGTCTCCTGCTTCCTCCATCTTAGGTATAAACATTGTCTTGTCAGCACAGTATCTGTTCTGACTCTTAATCCAGGTATAATCGGCAACGCCGTATGGTAATCTCTTGTAATCCATATCTTCTTCGTTTTATCGAGTACAACCAATTCAATTGCAAAGATAGTGGAAATAATCGGGAATAGCAAGACTTTTCTCAAAAACTTCCTTAAATGATGTTTTTTCGTTGTAGTAAATTAAATATCCGCAAAGCTGGTATATGCAAAAAGGGTCTATACGCCATCTGTTCTTCGTGGCATATAGACCCTTGTCAACCAAGTTAATTGCAGATTTACTATATTATTCGGGCTTTGTATCAAAGAAACCGATAAACTCATCAAAATCTCGAAGAATGTCATTCAACTTAGGATTACTCTTTTGAACTATAATGGCTATGTAATTGTCAACTTCTTCATCCCTAAGAATAGAAACCTTGACACAAAAACGATCTCGTTTATCAAATTCGTTAAACCATCTGGTAAAAAGGCGAGCTCGCATAGCCTGTCTGCTATCACCCGTTTCACATTGATATAGAAGTATATCGGGATTCGTTAGAAAGAATTCCTCTATAATACATTGTATAGTTGCTTTAACTTTAGAATCGTTAGGAGAATTCTTCTTGTTTTCATTGAGAATGCCGAATTCATACGCTTTTTCATCCTCCCAAATATTATTGTTTTCTACAAATTCTATTCGATACTGAACACCATAATCTGTTAAGAACTTATATGATCCATTATCTATCCAGACCTTATAAGGAGAATGAAAATTGAGGCGAGTTAAGTTAAAGGCATGCATAACAGTCTGCAGCCTCCTCTCGTGCTTTAGCAAAGTCTATTTGAGCCTTTGCTTCCATTTCTTTTTTACGTCTAACCATATCTCGTAATACAGCAATTGCTTCTTCACGAGTTTTAATTTTTAAAGCCATACTTATTCATTTTAAAGTTCTACTTCTTGTTGGTTGCAAAGATAAGCTTTTATTTTGAAAGTGCAAAGAAAACGGGAGAAAAGTTTCGGGAAAATTTAGATTCCCGTATTTTAAAAGATAAAAGATAGCCATTCCATGCCACAAATGAAGGGTCTATACACCACCTTTTCATCGTGGCATATAGACCCTTGTCCTGTCACATAAGAAACGCAATCTCTTACTTTTTCATAAACTTTTCACTGAAATCTCTTGCGGGTTTGAAAATAAAGTCGTAACTTTGCGGCATGGATTTTTAATACAGATGATTATGAAGCAGGTAGAAGAAAGATATATCAGCTTTGAGACCAGCAAGATGGCATATCGCGACATCAAGAATTCCGTAGATACTGCCAAGCGTGAAGGTATAGCTGAGGGTAAGGAAATTGGTATGAAGGAAGGTATGGAGAAAGGTAGAGAAGAAGGCAGAGCTGAAGGCATGAACCTGCGAAGCCTTGAGATTGCTAAGAAGATGCTGGCAAAGGGTATGGATGAAGCGTCTATCATGGATATGACGGGGCTGACGGCAGAGGAGATAAAGCTGCTGAAAGCGGAGATGTAGATTACGAATATTACCATATAATCAAGGGTCTATACGCCACCTTTTCTTCGTGGCATATAGACCCTTTTTAAGGAAAAGGCAAGAGTGGTGGTAGCCTAGCTAAATTCTACCATTCAATTCATAGAGCGACTGGTATTTGTCGATGATTTCACCTGCTGTAATCGTAGAAGAACTCACCACCTCGTAAGTACCTATTATTGCCGCATGGTCTATACCTGATTTGATATAGCCAGCGCCATCATCTATACCCACACTATGAGGAAATATTGTCCGAACACCCCCACAGGGAGCTACTCCATAGCCCCTCACAAACATGTCGGCTCTTTGCGAAGCTTCACCATTTAGCTTATAGTTGGTAGGCTTATCGGGAAGGTCTATCTTGCCAGCATAATTATTCATAGTTTTCCTAGCACCTTTCTCACCATAGAAATCCCCAACAGCCATACAAGCCACTTTCTCACCTTCCTTCTCCAGTGCTGAGATTACGCTCTGAATTTGCTTATTCAAATCCAATCCAGGAGAAGTATGCACAGCAAAGATACGTAAACGATAATACTCCAAGTACTTGCGATGAGCAAGATTACTGTGCCTCTCATCATACTCTCGGTCACGTTCCTCATCCCCCGATATAACTTTGGGAGGACGGAGATTGTATCTTCCCTTTGGGATGAAAACCTCAAAGTAGGTATTGGCACGTGACTTCTTACCTCTTATGGAAAATGGGATGACCTTATTTGCCATACGCCCATTCATACGATAAGGCAATGGAGCATAATGAATCGTAGCCAAATTGAAAATCAAAGGATAGCTCTCCAGATAACTGCCAGAAGAGAAACTTGGTCCCATTGCCACATAATAGTCAGAAGAACGCAAGCATTGCATTTCCTCCTTGAAGAAATTTTGACTAGTCACCTCTTGCAAAAGATACAAATCTGGTATCTCCTCTTTCAAGATGCTGCGTATCACAACCTCCTTCCTTTTGCACTTTTCGGGTTTTTTCTTAGCAAATTTCTGGATATTATGGCTTACCATAGATATTCTTTTGCGCCATGCTCTAACCATATTTCTTGTTTTTCAGTACATTATCTATCAATCCCAAAGCCTTTCCAGAGTTATTCTTATCCAGTGTCAGCAACAGACCGCACGAAGGACAAGACACTTGCAAACTTACCACCAGTTCTTCTATTCTCACAGGGATAAAGCCCTTGCAAACAGGGCATTCAAACCCACCTAATTTATTGGAATCCAACATAAGCTCTATGATTTTATAAGTTTAAGTTATTTACCATCTGAAGCAAGCGAGCCATGCCTCCAGGCATATCACTCTGTTGCATCGAGATATTTATCTTTGCGGAATAGCCTGTAGCTATACCCTTCTCCTCCTGAAAAGCCTTGGATTGTGGGGCTAGAGAGACGTAAAGTTCATGATTCGTCTTCTCACCATCCGAATCAAAGTTTCTCATTTCCACCAATTGGGCATCCATGGAGAAATCAATCCCCTTCATCTGTAGCATGGGCAGTGGTAGAAGTGACAGCACTGGCAATTTCACTTGATGCTGCTGCTCATCGCCATTAGCATAGGAGAATGAAAGATGCCTAAGACGAGGAACTGCCTGTTTCTCTGCATCATCGCTATCAAAAGCGAGTTCGCACAGATTGTTATAATAGCAACGCAAAGCCGCCATATCAGCCTCGATAGCTGCCTCCAAGGTCGTAGCTATTAACTCTCGCAAAGGCACCAACTGTCGATTATCTTCACTGTTCATCATGACTCATCCTTTTTGGTGTCTGACGTTGTTTCCTTGTTGCTATTCACCGTCACTGTTTCTTTCAAGGCACCAGCTGTCAATGTATAAGTACCTGTCTTGGTCAACATATAAACTACACTATTGCCTGCTAACAGTCCATTTTGAGCATCATTACCTAGTTTGCACGTTATCTTATCTGGCTCATAAATTCCTTCCGGACTCTTGTAGGTGACAATCAACTGAGCATGCTTCTTGTCTTCATTCTCTTGGATGACAAAGTCGTTAGCATTCACAGCTAAAGTACCCTGTGGCTCAGACAGCGTAATACTATTGTTCAATATTTCCAACACCTTAGCCATACCGCCAGGCATACTGTCTTGCCCTGCATGAATACCAATATCCATCGTATACTCCACGCAATACTTGGAGTCTTGTGTAGCACGGGAGTCACGCTTGGAAGAGACAGCCCCCTTCAAGTTGAGATTCACACCAAACAATCCCCAGCCCCATCTTCCGCCACCAGAGAGTTCTGCATTATACTCTGTGTTGGATGTAGTCTCGTCAGAAGAACTAGAGGCAGCGTTGATGTTTGCCTTAAAAGCCACATCAATGTCTTGGATAGCGATGTAAGGGATAGGCACGATGGTGAGCAATGGAATGTTGAGGCGAGTAAGTCTGCCGTTTTGCACAAAAGTGAAAGCGACATTGATAGCCTGGTACTCACCATTATCATCCTTGCTCTGCAAACCGACCTCATGGATAAACCTTGCCGAGGTCTGTGCCGCATGAGCCTGAGCTTTGATACACGCATCAAGAGGAGCGCCGATAATATCCTCCAAAGGTAATGATTCGAGAGCCGAAGTAGCGACCTGCGAAGGTGCTGTATTGATTGTAGCCATAATTGTAAATATTAGATATTTTCCTTACTCGTTATTCTGTAGGCTTTTCAGGTTCCGCCTTTCAACGTTGATGCCGCAAAGGTATAACATTGTCTTGAAAAGGCAAAACGGGTCATACAAACGGTATGCAATGGCATACGAACAACAAAACTAAGATAATTTGTTTAGGATAATGATGTGTTTTTCAAAGTATTCTCGATAGGTTCTTCCGATGGTTAACTCTGTCTTGCCAACTCGCAAGGTATTGCCACATTTTGACTTGATATGATTGAAATTCACGGCATACGACTTGTGGATGCGAAGAAAGTCATCCCAACCATTAGCTTTTAGTTGGCGCAGAGTAGAAACAAGATTTGCTGTAAGAATGTGTGTGCTTCCATCCATGCAATGAAACTTAGTGTAGCAGCCATCCGCTTCTAGCCAAGCTACATTCTTCAAGACAACACACTCGTCTTCTGCCTTGCCTTTTAGGAAAGCAATAGGACTTGAGCGGTTCTGCTCATAAGCTATGCTAGCTTGTAGCTCTTCCATTATGCTCATTCTTTCCTCGTCATCTACGGTAAGCGATTTCAATGCTACACTTACAGCCTCAACTAAAACTGATGTTGATAATAATTTTTGTTCCTTCATAATCGTTTGTTATTTGCAGTAGCAAGCTACAAACGATTATACGCCGAATGCGTTACATACAATAAGGGCTGCAAGTCGGCATTACCACCGCTTGCAGCCCCCACTTTGTTCATAAAAGTTGCTGGGCACCTTATACTCCTGCCCAGCTTAGGAGTCTATATGTAAATCTCGTTTTAACTTACTGTAAAGTCACAGACTTGAATTGTCTTCCCAAAAAAATATTTTTCGTATAATCATCAGTAGACTTATAATCCTCCTCGGCAGAGTACCAATTATTTCGATTCTCCATCTGTTTCTGCGATTCAGACAAGACCAAATCAACATTTTCTGTATTCAAACCAAAAAAGGCTTCGCTATCATCCCCCAAATTCACATTTGTAAGAGCTCCCAATGCAATCTTCTTCAATCCTTTACAACCTTTAAAAACTTGACTTCCTAGCACTGACACGTTTGGAGCATATATTTCCTCCAACTTATCACAATTTGCAAATGCCCACATGCTAAATTCTGTAGCATCTGGTAAAGTAATTGACTTCAACTTATTACAATGATTAATAAAATTATCTAAGCCTGTTTGGAAGGAAGTAATACCCTTCAGTGTTAAATTGATGCTTCCATCAGTGGTTGTTTTTAGAGCATCTCTAATCGCAGCAGATAGCTCGCTACTATTGATGTAACTATTCAATGTTAATTCGATATCAGTTTTATTTGCAGCCAAAGCATCTGCAATCGTCTTTTTAACAAACTCTACATCGTCTAAAGCCTCGCCACCAGGAATCGCTTCACCAGTTTTCCAATCAGATACTGCAATTTTATCTACAATAAGTTCGTCCTTACCAATCTTTAAAAAGTACTCGTAGCTACTACCAGCTTCTGTACCTGTATGTGGAATGCGCCTAACTTCAAATTCTTGCTCACCTGTGCCATCAGGCTTTGCCACCTTTACTGTCATGAAAAGCAAATAATTATACCTATCCGACACTGGCATTGTCGGAGTAATAAGCGCATAAAACTTACCATCAGTGTGTTTGTACGCTTTCACACTAACATCTTTTGAATCAGCGGGAACAACTTCACCATCGGAATATCCATTTGTATTAGGATGGATTATTACTTCTGTCAGTTCCAACCCTTCATCCATCGTGTCTCCCCAAACATTAACATCTCTTAGGCCGACAACGATGCGCACCATTTTGCGCTCCATTTCCAAGTTCACGCCATCATTATCGGAACTACGCTTGCGGCTACCACTAAATGTCATATAGTCACCCAAAGCCAACTCCTCTAAGCTATTGTATGCAGTAGGTAGTGTGAAGTCTGTAAAAGAAGCATCATTAGCATTTGCAGGATAAAAAGCCTTAAAATTCATCTCGTTACTATTCCAAACTAAGTGCAGACCTTTTTCTTTTGGACTCCAACTGGTACCATCATAAGAATAAGTAACGGCATCTTGGTTATCTGCAACAACAGAAATGGCATCGCCTTCATTAAACTTTGCTTGCTCAACTTCACTACCCAATGGATTGGAGCGAGAAATAAAGCCACCTGTAGCTTCATTACTTCCCACTTGGGCTGTAATGTGAACAGCATCCGAATCTTTAAGATAGCTATTTGACAAGCCATCATCTTGGCTACACGCAACAACAGATAGAGAAGCTGCAGCCACCAATATGTATTTATTTATAATTTTCATACTTCTAGTCATTAAAAGGTTTCTATATCCGACTTGTTGTCCACTTCTTCATTATTTTCGTTTTTGTGTTTTGTATTCCAAGCCTTAGATGTAACTTCTACAAGATTAGCCTGATCTTTTCCAGCCGTCAGTTGCAATGTGTATTGAGTGCCTTCTTCCAATTTAACAGCAGCATCACTGTACCAACGATAAGTTTTGCCTAAAACATTAAATTCAACACCAAAGTTTCCTGCCTCAACAGTCTGTGGAGCTAAAATCACCTCATAACAAACTTTCGCTTTTGGGGAATCATCCGTAGGCTTGGTGTAACCCGCAAGATATGGTATAATTGCCTCTGCAGAAGCGTCATCACTAACAAACGAATATCCATCTGACCATTTTACTCTTCTCTTAGTTCCTACAATCTGCATGTCTTTGACAGGATTTTGCTCCTCTTCATATTGACTACCCAAAGTCAACTCTAGTGAGAGTTTTGACATTTGATGTTCCAATTTTAACTCAATAGCCTTAACCTCCATATTTTTATCTTTGTTTAAGGCATACAAATGGTCACTTGCCTTGACACTGGCATCTAAGCTTTGGTCTGCCAGAACCTCTAATTCTATAGATTTAATCTGGTTTCCGCTTTCATCCAGTTCGTATCCAGGAAATGTAGTAGAATAGAGATCGCAATTTATATTATATCCTGCTCGAAGTAATTGAACCGTTTCAGTCTTGTTTTCAGCATTATAAGCAACCCATTGGCCATTTTCCAGTTTCATGACAACATCATACCAATATTTTTTTTGCTCTTTAAGCCCTTGTCTTATCTTAAGATAGAATTGGTTAGGTACGCTATTAGCATCATATCCTGCACGTGTTTTCATACCTGCTACAGATGCATTAATCTGCAACGGAGTATCTTTCAATGTATCTATAGCAGGAGTCAATTCTCCTTCACTTGAGCAGCTAACGAATCCAAGAGCCATTGCTGCTGCCACTAATATTTTATTTATCTTCATGACTTTATAATTTTAAATATTATACAAATCTTTTAATCTGTTTGCGCTTCACCGCCATTGATGTTTTCTCCTTCGCCCCAATCAGCGATGCTTACATTGCCAAGAGTAATCTCGTCACGACCTACAATGAGATTTACTACCGTATATTTGCCACCCTCCAGTTTGATATCAGTAGGATGAGTGTAGACATATTGCTTGCCATTTATATTAACAGCAATCTTGGTAATGCCTGATTGTGGTATCATGATAGACTCATATTTTTCATTTTCCTTGATTACAGGGATACTGATGTCGGTGCGAGCAGCATCTGTAGCTACAGTTACAGTCTTGGTCAAGAGATTGACAGAGGCATCAGATGCGGCATTCTTAACAACAAGGCTCTCTACGGTAGGCTTACCACCAAACTGATTGCGATATTGTATATTGACTATCACCTTCGACATCACATGAGTAAACGCTAATGGCACCGTTTGCTGTTCATCGGCATTATAGGATATGCCATCTTTGTTGACTGCCACCAAAAGGTCGCTATCCTCCTGTTTCGTAACATCAAGCTTATATTCGCCAGCTGTAAAATCGGATATTGCTGCTGTAGGATACACACCGATGAAATAATGTTTGTCACGGTTGTTCTTCCACAGCATCTGCGGAGTTGATACCCATGAGCCGTTAGTCAACTTATTGATGGCGTTGTTCACTACACGCTCGCTTGTCTCAGGAGCTACAGTTGGGGCACCTATCCAGGCATACACACTGATTTCATCACCCTCTTCAAAGGTTTGACCGCCATTCGCATCTGTGGCAACACGTGTCATATTGCCGATACTGGTAGAAACGGTGATGTACTTGGAGGTCTCGCCTCCGATACCATTCTCGTTGTCTGAACAGCTGCCCAATGTCAAAGCCATTGCCATCAGAGCAAAGAGATAAGTCTTCTTTTTCATTGTCTTTTACTATTTTATATTTATATTCTTGTTTTGATTCTTGCTTAAATGATAGAGCCGCTTAATCTTCCGGATTCAAGATTTCGCCTCGATACACCCAGCCTTCTGTCCAATCATCTATCTTCGTGCTCGTAAGATACATATAAGGTTTCATCTCCTCGTATTCCAAGTTTATCTGATACTTGCCTCCAGACTTCATGATGGGTGCTTCTATGTCGTAGTTGCTAACTACTCCCCCAGGAGAAATCAGTTGGATAAACAACTTGGTGGTATGAAAACCATTGGCTGTCGGCATCAAGCGTAATGTTTCCGTTTTTAAAGTTTCGCCAGGCACTG
>ENA-OZEP01000748-OZEP01000748.1-human-gut-metagenome-genome-assembly--contig:-NODE-748-length-12764-cov-5.084743_pt1 | contig 12764 bp, 10 predicted proteins | sample MGYA00245074_ERZ653621 | MGnify/ENA primary metagenome ERZ653621 (study PRJEB26926, sample SAMN06165020) | human gut metagenome | biome: ENVO:00009003; feature: ENVO:2100002; material: ENVO:00002003...
CATTATGAAATCTCTTGTATTGCTCTACGGTCCAAACGGGACGTTCGGGAGCCTCCTTTACGCCCATTTTCACATGCTTCGCCGGATTAAAATCCATAAGATGCCTTTCTGTTGCAAAATTCAGCACAGCACAAAGTCTGGAGCGGATGGCATGAATATAGGAATCTTTATAAATGCATTTTCCGTTTTTAAAAAACGTACCTCTCCATTCCTCTATTTTTACCTGTGTAATATCCGCAAGCTTCATCTTGCCGAAGAACGGCAGAATATGAGTATATACCATATTATTTCTGCTGTCTTGAGTTGATAGCTTTGTGGCTACATCCATAGTTGTCTTATACATTTCAAACAGTTCTTCAAATGTCATATAGTGCTTCGGATCTGAACGCCGCAATATTTTTTCTTGCCAAGTAACTTTCAATCCGTCAAGATAAGCTGTAGCATCCCGTTTGGTTAAAAAGCCTCGCTTTAATGATTTGAAATCGCTGCCGTTCTCCTTTCCGCCTTTTATTCGATATTCAACACGCCATTTCCCGGAGTCGCCCGGTTCTTTCTTTACAGACCCCGTTACAAGGTTTTCAATATTTCCGTCCATTTTACCATCCTTTCTCATGGCAGCTGCTCAAGCAGTGATTTTCTCGGAATTTTGCCGCTAAAAGTCAGGAATCCCTCCGAAGACAATTTTTCGTTGATTTTTCGGATTATCTCATATGCCTGCGAACGTCCGATACCGAGATATATACTGATTTCGCTTGCTGTCATAAAGTCATACTTTTCAACAGCTATTTCTGTTACCTTAATTTTATCCATTTGCTGCTATTCCCGCAAATATGCGTTATCTATATAAGTCTTCGGTACGGTGTTTCTCCTTTCTCTGATTATTTTCAAGCATTTTCGTAATGCACTCAACCATCTGAACGGGTGTGTATTCCCTCGGGAAATATTTGCGAATGTCATCCATCGGAATTTTCAGCTTTTCAACCTGATTGGGTTTAACCTCTGCCATAATTCCGGTTACGGTATCATAATCAAGTTTGCCTTTTTCAAAAGCGGCGCGCATACGGCGAGACTGTGCGTGGGACGGAAAGCTTTCCGTTTCGTCAATGCGGTCAATGACATCTCTTTGTGCTTCTTCATTGAGGAAAGACAATTCGTAAGCAGGCAGCATTTTCATTTTGCCGTTATCTAAATATTCTTGAAGTTCGGGTACGAGATAGGTTAGGCGGATTAGGCGTTGCACAGTTCTTCCGCTGTCATTTTCTGAAATCAACTCCGCACTCACTTCTGACTTCTCGACATTCTGTCGAGAAGTGCCTTGGTGCTTAATTGCATCAAGCTTCATTCTGTAAGACCGCGCCTTTTCCATAAGGGATAGGTTTTCACGCTGACAGTTTGAATCAACCATCATGATCGTGGCTTGGTCACGGTCGATAAAATGAACAACTGACGGAACCTCTTTCATTTTAAGAAGCTCGGCGGCGTGTACTCTGCGGTGTCCGGATATAATTTCGTATTCATCCTGTTTATCCTCAAGCGGGCGGACGATAATGCGGTTTAGAAATCCGTATTCTTTTATGCTCTCGACAAGTTCCGTCATTGACTCATCATCAAGCACCTTGTAGGGGTGATCCTCAAACGGGTGTAGTTTCTCAAGCTTAACGTTCATAAGCTTTGGTTTGGGGTGCTTTACTACCTTTTCGGCAGATGTTTTCGTTTCTTTCATAAGGTTTTTCCTCCAAAATTTAATTCCTTTTTGTCTGCCGTTTCTGTTGTAGAAAATTGTGTATATAAAAATATGATTGAAACGGCAGTGTAGTTTGTTCGGTTCATAATTACTGCCTTTCAAAGAATTTGTTTGTGGGTGTTAATTGCCCGTTAAGGTCCGCGAATAAATAAGCCGGTAAACAATATACTATTTCGTCCTTTCATAAGTTTTTCTTTCAATTTGATATTCCCTGTCAAGTAAATCAATAAGGCGGGGCGACTTATTATAAATCTGCTCCGCCTGTTTAAGCTTCTTGCGTAACGGCGCAATGCGCTCGGTTATGGTCTTGCGCTCATCCTTGTACTGTTGTTTTTCTTCCGGTGTTTTTGCTCGACGGCGCTTGTTATCGGTAAGGGCGCGGTTGTGCTCCAATTTGTTTATTTCCGCTTTAGTTGTGTCAATATAATTTTTGATATCCGTCATTGTATTGAGCTTTTCAGCTTGCAAAAAGCGGTATTCGCTAACATACTTCTTTACATTGCGTACCTCGTGCCGCAATTCAACATCTGCAATAACAAAATTTTTCACTGTCTTTGCTATTTCAAACAATGATAGGATGATATAAAATACCGCGCTGACAAGTACCTTTGACGGATCGTTGGCGTGGTCTACGGTAAAATCAAGTTGATTCATTAGTTTAATAATGGGTGCTTGCTTTGCCTTGTACGGTAAATGAGTGTTCCATTCGTCATAGAAGTAATATTTGCCTTTGTTTTTAGAGAAGTACGCCTCAAGGGTTGTTTCCGTAATCCCGATGCTTTTAAGCCGCACGGCTCTGTCCCAACCTTTATGCTTAATAGATAACCGCCGCCAGTCGATAGAGTAGCCGAGTCCCCATAACTGCCGTTCAAGTTCCGAGCCGTTCGATGAATACTGTAAGCAATAGTCAATATCCTTTTTCAACATATCACGGTGCGTCACTTGCCCGTTTCTGTGCGCCCAATATTCCTTCTTTTGCCCTTTACTGTAAAAACTACTGTTTTCAAGAACAGATAAACCGTGCTCTCGGCAAACCTCATCGGATATCTTTCGCAGTTCCAAATGATCACCGATTTTGTTTTTAAACTTTGAGCCATCCTTAAATGAACAGGGGTTTACGACGAAGTGACAATGCAGGTTATCCGTGTTCAAGTGGACAGTCACAAGTACTTGGTATCTATCTCCCCACATCTTTCTTGCGGTTTCCTTGCCGATTTCAAACGCTTCTTCAGGTGTGACTTCGTCCGACTTAAAGCTCTGTATTCCGTGATAGGCAACAACCTTACCTTTCATACCAAACCGCCGCTGTACGGCTATCATCTCGGTATAGGCGTTTTGCGCCGAGCAGTTGATACCGCCGACAAAAACCTGCCTGTCCGTTTTATTATCGTTTTCTGCGTAGCGTAATGCGGAATATAAATCCTTGTCAAGACATTCTTTCGGTGTGGTTTTATCGGGATTATCGGCGTAGTCCAGCGTAGCCTTTAAGTTTCTGTAGACCGGCCAGAATCCGGTGACAGCCATATTTCATCACGCTCCTTTCCGGGCAATAGCAAAGTTTCGGATATTTCTTTTAGTAGATTGTAAATTTGGTTATTCAGTTTTGAAGAAGTGGATTTATCCTCCAATCGGCCGACTTTTTCAAGCAAAACAAAAAGAGCATCCGGCGGGACCGCTTTCGGTTCGTAGCCTAACGCTCTTTGTCTTACATACTCGGTTGTGGATATCCCGCACTTTTTTGCTTTTGCCGTGATTTTTTGCTTTTCTTTATCCGTAACTCTTACGGATATTCGTATATCTTTTCCCGTATAGTATCAGCTCCTTTCTCACGGGGGATTGGGGGCTGCACCCCAAAGAGTCAGCCGATTTCGGCTGTGATTGGGACTTTCGCGGCACACAAAGTCCCTGCTTGCTAAGGTGTGAGACACACCTTAATCTTTAATGATAGTTTTGCTTTTTGATACCCTCATAGGCATTACCTCTTTTCTGAAATTTTGTATAATAAAAGACCGACTTTTCAGCCGATCCGATACTATTCCTTTTCGGAAGCGGTTTCCGAAATACATTAAACATCCCAGCTTTTTGCTTTTCTGACGCGCCGTAAATATGCCGCTATTTCTTTCACGGTGTTGCCGTTGTGATAAAATCTTGCTGCCAGCGTTGCCGCCTCCACGATGGTTTCTTCGCTATATCCATCCTGTGCATACATACGTCCGAGCTGCTCTATAATTTCATCCTTTTGAATACATAAGCACTGACCCATCTTAAAAATTTCTTCAAGATAGGGTATTTCTTTGTGTTCCTCTAAAATTCCGAATACAGCGGCACGGTAGTATTGGTTGACATGAGTTCTGTGCGTGCGCCTGTCAAATATTTCTAAATCTCTGCCTATGCCTTCCATGTGGTCGCGCTTGTAAACGGTAGGTCTTCCGCGTTTCTTTTTGTTTTCGGAAGCGGCTTCCGAAAATCTTTTTTCTGTGCTTTGCCTGGTTTCGTTCAAATTGATTTCCTCCCGGTTAAAATATTTTTCTTTCTATCCATATACAGTACAAAGCGAAAAACGAAAATTGTTCCTGAGTTTTGAAAAAATTTTTTAGGCTTTTTAAAAATATTTTCGGATATAAAAAACGGCGGTGCTCCCTTTTTTGGAACACCGCCGTAGATTTTTACTTATTCATTTTTCAAAGCCTATGAATTTTTTAAAATCCTTATTCATTGTTTTCATACGCTTGCTGACTGCGCTGTGGGTTTTGTAACCGAGCCGATCGGCAATTTCTTTTTGAGTAAGTCCTTTTTCCGAAAGATAATATATCTCTTTATCTGTGCTGTTTAAGGTTTTTGCAAACTCATCACGCAGGAAAATATACCGCTGTTCTTCAGCAGGATTATTTGCAAAAAAGTTTTTTACCCCCTCAATGTTTGTAGTTTCCTCCTCCGACAACTCGCTGAAAAAGAGCGGCGCGCCAAGCTTGGTTTTGCAATGGGTCCACTTGTTGTAGAAGTTAATTTTATCTTGGTTCAACTGCTCCGAAAAATCCTCGTGTTGCGGAAGCTTTTTAGAAACACCGAAAATTGCTGGAACCTGCTGACCCTGCATAACCGTTTCAATCAGAGTTTCGTCAATCACTCCGGCGATCTTTTCAACAACCGTATGTATTTCATCATCCGTTAGGTCGTCAATTTCCTTATTAACGGATTTTGCATAACAATCAAGCCCCAGCATAACCGGTTCGCCGTACATTTCAAAAAATCTGTCTATATACCTGTTCAGCATTTCGGGGTTTGTATGGATTTTTGAAATCTCTTCGGAAAAATAGTCCGCGTCGGCATTCTCCAAAAAGTTTACCGGATAGTCCTTTGAAAAGTTTTTCATCTTTCGGTTTACACCGAGCGGACGCAAATTCCCGAGCCAATAGTCTCCGAAAATCCTTTTGGCGCGGACAAAAATCTCAGACCGCTCAGCGCTAAAATCATATTCGCGATCAAGAGTCATATTAGCTGTAAAATCATTTTTCTGAAAAAATGATTGAAGCTCGGTTAATTGCTCAGGAGTGAATTTTATTTTCTTGTTCATAAACCCTATCTCCTCCGATTTGATGGAACTTGATAAACCTCAATATGCTATCATGAAACAGAATTCCACCATCCGTTTTCGTTTGTAAATAAGGCTTATCGTGCATTGCACCGCAGGCAGAACATTCATACTCATCCTTTTTCAACAGATGCGTATGTTGTGTCCAATGTGACTTGCCCAATTTCATCACCTCAGATCGAGTTCATTATATTCAGCAGACTCTGGTAGCTGTCTACATCGTGGTACACCACATTGCTTGTGGACATCTCATTGAACAGCTTCTTGGCGCAAGAGATTTTCGCCTGCTCAATAGGACGCAGCTCAAGACTTTCCATTGTGCCTTTCGTTTCGGCTATGAAGAAAATATGCTTGACCTTGCCCTCATAGAAAGCGATTGCCCAGTCCGGCGAATAGTTGCCCACCGGCGTGGGGATTTGGAAGGTTCTCGGCAGCTTGGCATAGACGCACACCTCGTCTGCTGCGTCCAAATCCTCAGCAAACTTTCTCTCAATGCTCTTGTCAGCAGAGCCGTCCGTGAACACATAGTCCTGAATGGCTTTCTTTGCAAGGAACGCCTTATCAAAGCTCTGTGTTGCCTTTTCAGCCGTGAAGATAGAGCTGTCATATTCACCCTCAATGGTATCGTAGGAAATATGCTCTACGATCATTGTGGCTTTCTGCTCATTGATGAGCCGGATGACCTTTGTGATGAACTCCTCCGGGTTATTCCTGAACATATAGAGCTTATCCACACGGATGCCTTGCAGGATAGCAGAAACCGTGCGCCGTGTCAGAACAGTACCCTCTGCGATTTTTCCGATGAGGTCATACTTGATCTGACTGGTTTCGGCGTGCTTGAGTGTCTGTGTCCGGGTCTTTTCACCGGTGAAGGATGCTCCACGCTCGATCTCGTACTCATTCATCTCCGTTTTCTGCCGTCCGATGGTGGTCGTGTATTGCAGCTCGGAAACAAAGAGCTTTTCGTCAATATGTGCAATGGCATTGCGAATCAGCTCGGCGCTGTCAAAATCAACGGTGTAGGCGTACTTATGGTTGATCTCATGCCACAACGCCTGAAACTCTTTCTTAGCGAAGTTTTCGTTAAGCGGGTTATCCTTAACCTTGGTTTCGTGACCGTCAGAGAACATATCCTTGAGAACGCTGTCATCATAGACTGCCTGAATGAGCGTGTGGATGCCGTCTGTCATCGGCCCCAGTTCCTCCGGCAGCTCCGCAACGGCTCCGTTCTTAACATCCTGACGGTACTTGTCCGTCACCTTGCGCTTCATATCCACATAGCCGTTCTGAATGAGGTAGAACTCAATGGCATTGGCTTTCTCATCGTCGATAAGCGTCGGTACATCGTCCACCTTGACATATTTGCCCTTGAAGTATTCGCTTGTAGCTACCGTGGGTCTGTCATAAAGCACGGTCTTAATATCCGACTGCAAGTCCGTCACAAAGGTCTTGTAGCTTTCACTGGCGACTACCGTCAGCGTGTTGATCTCGTGAACGCTGTCGCCGCAGCTCTGCACATCCATACGGTTGCCATCCTGATTGACGCAAAGGCGCAGACCACGACCGACCTCTTGACGCTTTGCCGTGTTGCTGTCGGAGTGCTTCAGAGTACAGATTTGGAACACATTCGGGTTGTCCCAGCCCTCACGCAGCGCGGAGTGGGAGAAGATAAACCGTGTCGGCTCGTCAAAGGAAAGCAGCCGTTCCTTGTTTTTCAGAATCAGGTCATAGGCGGAAATATCGTCGGAGAACTCGCTGCCACGCTTGAGCTGACTATCCACGCTGCGCCCGGTTTTCTTATCGATGCTGAAATAGCCCTTATGTACCCGGCTTACATCGCTGCAAGTGGATTTGAGATATTTCTGATACGGCGTGTCAAACATCGTAATGTACTCATTCAGAATAGCAAGATACTCCTGCTCAAACATCACGCCGTATTCTCCAAGCACCTCGTCACCGTTTTCGTCGTACTGGCGGTACTTTGCCACTTCGTCGATGAAGAACAGGGACAGGCACTTGATGCCCATATTAAAGAGCTTTTCCTCTTTTTCAAAGTGGGAGAGGATGGTTTCTCTGATTTGAATGCGGCGCATATCCTTTTCGGACACATCGCCCACCACATCACCGGCTTTGATGACCTCACCGTTGGTGAAGGTCACGGTGCCACGCAGCGGGTCAATTTCAGAGATGGTATACCCCTTGTATTGCTCCATTTCCTGAGAAACAAAGTAGAGGTCGTCACCAACGCCGAGAATACGGGTTTCCCGGTTGATGGACTTGTTGTAGCCGATCTCCAGCTCGATTTTTGCCATCGGCGGCTTCTTGCTGGAAAGAATGATCTGTTCAAGGTAGAGGTAGCTGTCCGTACCACGGAAGTTCTTGACCTCAAAGCCCTTGACCTCGATCTTCTTGACCAGCCGCTTGTTGAAGGCGTCCAGCGCATCCAGCACATAAACAAGGTTGTGCTGCTTGGCGTGGGTAGCCGAGTAGTTGAGCGAGAATAGCGGATTGAAGTTCTTCAGTGCCTTCTGCGTCACATCGCCGCCCATCTTCTGTGGCTCGTCCAAAATAATGATTGGACGGTTCGCCTTAATCACATCAATCGGGCGGCGGGAGCCAAATTCATCCCGTTTGGAGTAGATGATACGGGCTTCTTTGCTCTTACCGTCCTCTTTCAGCGAGGAGGCAAACGCCTGCGTGTTGATGATCATGACATTGATGCCGGAGCTGCTCGAAAAGTTATCCAACTGGTTCAGGTCGGAGCTGTTGTAGATGAAGAAGCGAGCCTTTTTGCCGTAATGCTCCATAAAATGGTCTGCGGTGATTTCGAAGGACTTCTTCACGCCCTCACGGATCGCAATAGAGGGAACGACCACAATAAACTTGCTCCAGCCGTACTTCTTGTTCAGCTCGAACATCGTCTTGATATAGACATAGGTTTTGCCCGTGCCGGTTTCCATTTCAATATCAAGGCTGCAACGCCCCAAATCTTTGACAAGGGAAGCAGAGAGCTTAATATTGTTCTGACTCTGCAAAGTCTGAATGTTGTGCAGAAGCTGCTCATCAGAAAGCTCTACCGCTTCATTCTTGTAGCCGGTATCATTCAGCGGATCGATGACTTCAAGCTCCTCATCGGACATACCGAGGGCCATCTGATACGGCTCCGCTTTGACCTTACCCCGGTCACGGATATAGCTGATCTTATCGTGAAAGCCCTGCCCCTGAAAGACACGCACAACGGCATCAACCGCATCGGTTTGGTATTGTTGTATTTTGAAATTAAACTTCATCAGGTTTCACCTCGCTTAATACGCTTGTCGCCAGCTTCAGAACTGAAAGGCATCTGTGAAACAGGTAGCCGTAATGTTCATTACAACCGATGTCTTTCTTATCCGTTTCGTGATGGCGAATTCTAAACCTGTTTCCAAGTTTGGTAAGCGCAGAAAACTCCTCTTGCAGCATTGCTTTGTAATCAGCGTCTCCTTTACTTATTACATCAAGCAGCCTGTCAGCGGAGGTCTTTTTGTCGTACTGCTGATAATATGTCTTGATTCGTTCAAATGCATCCCAAACTTTTTCTGTTGCCATACCGATTTTTGCTTCTTTATAAAGCTGAAAAGACTGTTCAACAAGTTTGCAAAACTCGGTATCATTGATTCTGAATGCTGCTAAATCAAATGAAAGCGTAGCCTGCTCTGCCAATTCCATTTCAAGCAAATCAATGATTGTTTGAGCATTTCTGCGAATCGTGCCACTGTAATATTTTGCTTCCTCCATACAATCAATGATTGCAGGAAGTTCTTTGCCAAACAGCTTCTCGGCACGGCTCATATCATCAGCAAGTTCAAAGCCTTTATAGTCATTCTCCAAGTCAGCTTTTAACGCCGAAATAATCTTTTCTGCGTATTGCCTGTTCATCACAGCACCTTCCTTACAGTATCGGGGCTGTAGGTGGCGAAGATCTGATCGAAGTTGGTTGCCACGCTGTCGCTTGCCATAGAGCTGTCACGCATCACGAAGTAGTAGGGCTTCTGCTTGGCAATGGCTGTGATGGTTTCCTCGGTCACATCGCTGTCGAAGCAGGCGATCAGATAGTTGTCCTCCACATTGAACACCTTCTTACCGGCAATGGTGGTTTCCTTGATTTTGCTGGAGAGCAGCACGCCCAAATCCAGCATCACTTGGAACAGCAGATCCTCCGGCGTTCTGTCCTCTTTGATGTTGTCTTCAAGGCTGGAGAACAGGCTGGCTTCATACTCCGCAGGGTTATAGTAGACCTCTTTCATATTGGAGGTATCGCACTTGAGAACGCGGAAGCCGATATCAAGGTCTTGCGTTGTCAAAGGGCTATCCTCTTTGATTTTCTTACCGGCACGACGGATGCGTTCCTTGCCGATTTCGCAGATGGTTTTGTAGCCTGCTTTATATGCTGTGCCCTTTCCGTCACAGACTTCAGGCAGTTGTACCATAACATATTTTATATGGCTTCCTTTGTCAGCGTTCATCTGCATAATTGCATGAGCAGTAGTTGCTGAGCCAGAAAAGAAATCCAATACAAGAGAATCATCTTTGAGGTTTGCTAATGTCAGAAGGCGGGTTAAGAGTCTTACAGGTTTGGGACCGTCAAATACACCGGCATTGAGAAGCTTTGTTACTTCTTTTGCACCTTCCTGACTATGCCCGACATCTTTGTAGAACATAATGGAAGTGGGAGCCATTCCATCATACTTCAGTTCTGTAAGAAATCTCTTCATACAAGGGACGCTGTTACCATCTGCTCCAAAATATATTCTATTATCTTGGAGTCTCTCCAAAAATGCATTTTTGGAGAGCCTCCAGCAGCGACCTGCTGGAGGCTCTATTACACGCCCGGAGGGCGTTGTAATAGGATAATCACAAGCTGCATTATATGTTTTTACCGATAAGTCACTCGGTTTCCAAACTCCTCTTGGATCGTTATCGGGGTTCTGATAGCGTGCATTAGCTTCTTCTGTACGCGGCAGACGACCGATAACAAAGCCGTCGAGATTTCTGGCATACATCAGCACATAATCGTGACTATTAGAAATAAAACGGGCATCGTTTTTTGGGGCGTATGCTCTTTCCCATACCAACTGCGCTACGAAATTTTGCCCGCCAAACACTTCGTCGCAACATTTTTTGAGGTTTTCCTGCTCATTGTCATCAATACTGATAAATATTACACCGTCATCAGTCAGCAAATCCTTTGCCAGTTTCAAACGAGGATAAATCATATTAAGCCAGTCCGTATGAAAACGGCCGTTACTTTCAGGATTAGGAGCAAGTCGATTACCGTCTTTGTCATACTGACCACTATTTGCGAGGTATTCATCGGCACTCTGGACAAAATCATCTTCGTAAACGAAGTCGCTTCCGGTGTTGTACGGAGGATCAATGTAGATCATCTTGATTTTGCCGAGATAGGTTTCCTGCAAGAGCTTCAACACTTCGAGGTTGTCGCCCTCGATATAAAGATTTTCGGTGGTATCAAAGTCCACGCTTTCCTCACGGCAGGGACGCAGCGTTTTGGAAATGGGAGCGTTCGCCAGCAGGACAGATTTCTTCTTGTCCGGCCAGGTGAACTGATAGCGTTCCTCTTTTCCGTCAACGACCTTTGTGTTGATTTCCTGCATCAGCACGTCCTTGTCGATAGCACGAACGACCTCGCCGTTCTCGTCGATAGTCTCCGTAACGGCGTTCGGGAACATCGCCGCTAACTTCTTGAAATTCTCATCGGCTTTGTTCACCGTTTGCATTTTGAGTTTATCCATTAGGCTTGTCCTCCCTGATTTCATCAATAAATCTATCTAAAAGAAATGTTACTCTGGCTTCATCATTCTCTAAGCCAAAAATTGACTCAATTTTATTCTTTAATTCTATCATATTTGCTTTGCAATGTGCATCGCCGTTCAGCACCGCTCCCATTTTCTTTGTGTCAACAGCACATTCGTGATACTTCGGATTTCCAAAAGAAAATGTCGGAACATAGATATTGGTATAATCTGATTGCGTCACCCAAGCAGCTCCCATCTCATTAAGGCAAGCAGGACTATCCAGATATTTATCCGACCATAGGATTATCATAAAAAGAGTGCTGTTGAAATGAGAACGCAGATACTCATAAATGGGTGCGTCCAATGGAATCTTGTGGAGCGGATGGGAGGTGTAGATTAATTGATTGTCTTTTACGCCTAATCCCGTTATAAACCGTTCAAGTGCATCTCCGTATTTTTTATCGTCGGATTTATGGCTGATAAAAATGACTGGGTCTGTTTTTGGGGCATCAATGCCTACAGGTGTGGTTGGAACACACTCATCCTCCCTCAAACCGGATAGTATTTCCTTAATTAACCGCATATTTTTCTGATGTGATGCAAGGTTACATACATATCCGTTCGATGAAATAGCTCCGATGTTTTCATCATACCATTTGTCAATGCCGGAAAGCGTGTACATTATCGTACCATTACGGATGCGGCGCTGCGGGAGCTGCTTGGAAGCACCGCGCCATACGCGCCGCCTGACCTGCCATTTTACACATCGGAAGGAAGTGTTCTGGATGTTCCGCCTCTCAAAGCTCCTTGAAAAACTGGAGGACAAATCGGAAGCGAGATTCAAGAGTTGGTTTGCCCGAAACAAAGCCAAACTGCCTATGCGCATACCAGCCGTCATTGTCGGCTGGTATTTTTATGGGATGTTCCTCAATTCTCTGCGGCTTGGAATCGCTTCGACCTTTCACTCTGGCGAAGAAATCAAAAGCATCTGGGTGCTGAACCCGTTCAAAAATTGGGGTGCCGTATTCACGGGCTTTGGAATTGTAACAACGCTGGTGATCGTGTTGATCATCTGCCTCATCACGAAGAAGGGCTACATCTGGTTCTCCGGCTACAAATACACGCATGACCCGCGCGGGTTTGACATTCTCCCGGACGGCACGCATGGCACGTCCGGGTTTTTGACGGAGAAAGAAATGCGCGAGTTTCTGGAGCTGTCGCCCGCAGGCAAGACAGAGGGTATGATCCTTGGCAAAGTCAAAAAGCATCCGGACGATCCGGATGCTTACGCACTCTATGCTGCGCACCGGATGGTCGCCGGGGATAACAACAATCTGCTCTGCATCGGCGCACCGGGCAGCGGCAAATCCCGCGGATTCATCATTCCGTTCCTCATGGGCTGCGCCAAGCGCGGCGAGTCCGCGTTCATCACGGATGCCAAGGGTGAGCTTTTTGAACGTCTTTCTCCGTATTTCCGACAGCACGGCTTTTATGTGAAAGCGGTAAACTTTCTGGACATGGAGCATTCGGACGGCTGGAATTGTCTGTACGGTCTGGACACCCAGCCGCAGCTCGTGCAGACGGTAGCCAACACGATCGCTGTCTCTTATACACATCTCCGAGCCCACGAGAC
>ENA-OZEP01000752-OZEP01000752.1-human-gut-metagenome-genome-assembly--contig:-NODE-752-length-12742-cov-12.599038_pt1 | contig 12742 bp, 8 predicted proteins | sample MGYA00245074_ERZ653621 | MGnify/ENA primary metagenome ERZ653621 (study PRJEB26926, sample SAMN06165020) | human gut metagenome | biome: ENVO:00009003; feature: ENVO:2100002; material: ENVO:00002003...
AGCGCCACCTTGCCAAGGTGGAGGTAGCGAGTTCGAGCCTCGTCGGCCGCTCCATTGGAGTGGTATTCATCACTCCCTTATATGGTGACGTGGCCAAGTGGTAAGGCAAGGGTCTGCAAAACCCTCATCCACCAGTTCAAATCTGGTCGTCACCTCCAAAAAAATCCCGGAAGCTTCGGCTTCCGGGATTTTTTATTTTGCACTGTCCCCTGCCGGGGGAGCTTCCTCCCGTGAAAATGCAATGCCGGAGCGTCCGCAGACGCTCCGGCATTGCTATAATAAAAGTAACGCTACCTCAGAACCGCAGCCGCATCTGATACCACACCACCCCGCCGTGGGTGGAAGCGGAAACGCCCTCGTTCACAAAGCCGAACTTTGCATAGTAGTGCAAAAGCTTCTCCTTGCAGGTCAGTACCAGCCCCTTGCGCCCCTGTGCGCGGGCATCTGCAATGGCTCTTTGCAGCAGCAGCCCGGCATAGCCCCGGCAGCGGCAGCGCGGGAGGGTGTTCACCCCAAAGATCATCTGCCATGCGCCGTTTTCATCATGCAGGGCGGCGTCCGCGTACATCTCATCGGTCAGGTCGGGTGTGTCGGTGCAAAAGCCGTCCACAAAGGCCACCAGCTCCCCCTGCTCAAACAGCAGCCAGAAATGACCGGCATAGTGTGCCAGTCGCCCGGCAAATTCTTCTGCTGTGGCAGCCTCCGTTGCCGGGAAACAGGCCGCCTCCACGGCTGCAATAGCCTGTAAATCATCCATAGTCGCGTTGCGTATCTCCACAGTATCTCTCCTCCCTTTTTGTAATGTCAGTATACCACAGCTGCCGCGCAAGGGCAAAATATTTGCATCTGTTCCCCGTCCGTGTTACAATGACTATACTACGCTTGGAAGGGAGTTGAAACGCCATGCCCACCGAAAACCGCACTACCTTAACGCCGGACACCCCGGTGCGCTACCTGAAGGGGGTCGGCCCAAAAACCGCAGAGCGGTTCGAGAAGTTGGGCATCGTGACGCTGGCAGACCTGCTGTGCCACTACCCCCGGCGCTACATTGACTTTTCCAAGCCCTACTCCATTGCGGAAGCTCCCGCCGACACCGAATGCGTGGTAAAGGCCGAGGTATTCGCAAAGCCCGGCGGGCGCATTTTGCCGGGTGGGCGGCGGATGGAGCGCATCACCGCCGGGGACGATATAGCCAGTCTGGAGATCACATGGTTCAATAACCCCTACGCCACCCAGAAATTGCAGCTGGGGCAGGAATACTATTTTCAGGGCATCGTGACCGGCGGGATGCTGCGCCGCCAGATGGTCAACCCGCAGGTGCGCACCGCTGAACAGATCCAGGCCGCGCCCTTTGAGGCCGTTTACCCCCAGACCGAGGGGCTTACCAGCAGCGCCATCTCCCGCTGCATCCGGCAGCTTTTGCCCCACGCGGAGCTGCTGCCCGACCCACTGCCCCCGGAGATGCTGCAAAAATACCGTCTGCTGCCCAAGGCCGAGGCGGTGCGCGCCATCCACTGCCCTGCCACCGAGGAACAGGCCGCAGCAGCGCGGCGGCGGCTCATCTACGAGGAGCTTTTGGTGCTGCAATTGGGCATCGGGCGGATGCGCAGCCGGGGCGCTGCGGCCACCGGGGCACCCATGCGCCGCGCCGACCCTGCCCCTTTCTGGCAGAGCCTGCCCTTTGCCCCCACCAGGGCGCAGCGCCGTGCAGTGGAAGAGATTTTAAACGATATGGCGGGCGATACCGCCATGAACCGCCTGTTGCAGGGCGATGTAGGCAGCGGCAAAACGCTGGTGGCCGCTGCCGCCATCTGGGCGTGCATCCGGGCGGGATATCAGGCTGCGCTGCTGGCGCCTACCGAAATTCTGGCCGCGCAGCACGCCGAGGGGCTCAACCGGCTGCTTGCCCCCTTCGGGATGCGGGTGGCCCTGCTGACCGGCGGCATGAAGGCCGCCGCCCGCCGCACCACGCTGGCTGCCATCCACAAGGATGAAGCCGACCTTGTGGTGGGCACCCACGCCCTGATGAGCGAAGGGGTGGAGTTTGCCCGGCTGGGTCTGGCGGTCATTGACGAGCAGCACCGCTTTGGGGTGCGTCAGCGCGGCGCACTGGCAGAAAAAGCCGCGAACCCGCACCTGCTGGTCATGAGTGCCACCCCTATCCCCCGCACGCTGGGGCTTTTGATCTACGGCGACTTGGACATCTCCATTCTGAACGAGCTGCCCCCCGGGCGCACCCCGGTCAAGACCCGGTGCATCACCGGCAAGCGGCGGCAGGACTTGTACCGCTTTCTGGACAGCGAGATCGACAAGGGGCGGCAGGTGTATCTGGTCTGCCCCGCCATTGAGGATGTGCCGGACGGCGGGCTGAACGCCGTCAAGACCTACTACGAGGACATCGCCAAGGCGTTGCTGCCCGACCGCCGGGTGGGCCTGATGCACGGCAAGCTGAAGCCCAAGGAGAAAGCCGCCGTCATGGAGGATTTCAAGGCCGGGCGGTTGGACGCACTGGTGTCCACCACCGTCATCGAGGTGGGCGTGGACGTGCCCAATGCCAGCGTGATGGTGATCGAAAACGCCGAGCGCTACGGTCTGAGCGCCCTGCACCAGCTGCGCGGGCGGGTGGGACGCGGCGCTGCCGAGAGCTGGTGCTTCCTTGTCAGCGACAACACCAGCGAGGCCGTGCAGAAGCGGCTGAAATTTCTCTGCTCCACCACCGACGGCTTTGCCGTGGCACAGTACGACCTGGAGACCCGCGGCCCCGGCGACTTTTTCGGCAGCCGCCAGCATGGTCTGCCCACCTTGCAGATCGCCGACCTGATGAATGACACCCGTACCCTGCACGCCGCCCAGAGCGAGGCCACTGCATTGCTTGCCGCCGACCCGCTGCTGGAAAGCCCGGCACACGCTTTGCTGGCCGCGCAGGTGCAGCAGATGTTCGACAAGGCCGGGCCGATGAACTAAAAAAGCGCTGTCGCACAAAAAACTCGTGCGACAGCGCTTTTCTTTACGTTTCCTTGCTCCCAACAATGTTTTGCAGGATGCGGGTTGTCAGGGCGTCCAGCTTTGTTTCCAGTGCGGGCAGGTGCAGCAGGCGGTAGAGCCGCTGATATACGGCATCCACCGCGTAGCCCGCAGCGGCAACCAGCAGCACCGCACCGGTCAGGTACGCCAGCGAGGGCAGCAACGCCCCGCCGAACCGGGGCAGATCCACCAGCTGCCACAGCAGCGCCCGGGTAAAATCGCTGTCGTGCAGCAGATACACCCCGAAAGACAGCGGTGCCAGCCGGAATACCCAGCGCCGCCAGTAGTCCGAGCGGATACGGATATTCTGGAACAGCAAAAACATTGCTGCCGAGGCGATGACCGTAGCCAGTGCCTGATAGCCGTTGACGGTATTCACAAAGCCGTTCAGGTGCAGGGCGTTTTCCACCCGCAGCGCCAGCATCCGGTTGAACAGCCCCGCCGCCGAGGCCGCCAGATACGCCACCAGACACAATCCGCTGGGCACGGTCACCCGGTATTTGCGGAAATAAGCGGCCATAAAATACAGGGTGTAGAACCAAATAAAGCTGTACCCGTTATTCACAAAGGTCACATCCGTTGCCCAGTTGAACAGCGTGCCCCACACGCTTTGCAGCAGCAGCGCCACCAGCAGCAGCGTTTTGTACTGCCGCCGGTCAAGGCTCTGCACCACCGCATTCAGCACCGGCACCGAGAGGTACATCAGAAAATAAGCCGAGGCGAACCAGTAGCCGTTGGAGGTAAGGGGTAAAAGTGCCCGGAGCAGCGAAATGGCTGAAAGCGGCACCGCACCCGCCTTGACCGCAACGCAGAAAGTGAGCATGGAGTAAAACCACACCTGTGCCCCGATGCGGAACAGCCGCCCGGCGCGGACAGCCCCCTTGCGCTCCGACAGATAATAGCCGGAAAGCATTACAAAGCAGTTGGTGGACACACGCGCCAGAATAAACAGCAGCCAGTAGATCCAGAATGCCGCCGACCCCTGCGGTGCCGCACTGCCCAGCCCGCCGTGCCCAATGCCGTGCATCAGAACGATCATCACCATACTGAGAATGCGCATCGTCTCAAAGCCGCTATGCCGTTTCTGCTCTTCCATACCCCGTTTTCCCCCTCACATTACATTTCCCCTGTTTCCAGCTGCCGCAAAGCCTGCCGCACCTGCTGCTCCGGCCGCAGCCACGCTTGATAGTACGCTGCATTGTGCTGTGCCATGGCTAAGATTGCCGCCGGGTCTGCCAGCAGCTGCCGCAGCTGCTCCTCGCACTGTGCCGGGGACGTATATGTTTTATAGTTTTTGCCTTCTTCAAAGCTGCCCGGCAGGGTATACCGCAGCGGCTCGGTGACAATGGCGCGCCCCGCCGCCACATACTCGGCCAGCTTCCAGCCGGTAGAGCCGTGCAGTCCGGTAGAAGCCACACAAATTTCCGTGTGCTGCATCCTGTGCAGGTAGGCGCGCTTGCCGGTCAGCTTGTCCGGCAAAATCAGTTCCGGGCACTGCCGCCGGGCGCAGGCGTTGTCGGACACGCCGCCGGTGAACTGTTCCGGAAAAGCAGCTTGCAGTCGGTGCAGCAGCTCGATGCGGTCTGCGTTCACCTGCCGCCACTCTGCCTGTAAGTCCGGGTATTGCTGCACCGCCGGCTCCTCCGGGTCCCACAAACGGGTCAGGAAGAGGATGCGCGGCTTTTTGCGCACCCGGGTCAGCCGGGCTTCAAAGTCCTGCGGGTAGCAGCGGGTGGAAAGCGCCCACTGCTTCAGGCGGCTCTTTGCGCTGCGCTCCGCTTCCAGCGGCGAGCCCGGACAGGTAACGTAATAGTTCAGTCCCAATGGCCGCAGCTTTGCGGAGATATCGCCCGGGAACTGCCGGTTCTTCTCGGCTGAAAAACTGCGCTTGAACACCACATCTGCCCGGTGGAACAGTGCCAGCACCGCCGCCGGGTCGTTGTAGAAGTAGCCGTCCATCAAATCGAACACCACCGTGCGGCCGTCGATCTCGGTTTCCAGCAGCGCTTCCCGGGCAAGGGGATTGCCCTGCCGCACGTCCTGCACCCGCAGGGTCAGTTTCCCGCGCTTTGCCAGCAGAGTAAAGCCCGCCAGAATGCCGCTGATGTGCGCCGCCCCCTCCCGGGAGGATAGTTTTACCGTGACCTGCATTTTGCCTCCTATCGGTGGAACAGCCCGGTGCGCCGCTCGCCCATGGGGATGACGTCACAGAACACACACCGGCTCTTGGTGGAAAGCTGCACATCCTTGTGGTAGCAGCCGAAAAACCATTTTTCGTAGGTCAGCTTGAGCAGGATCTCGTCCAGAAACAGGTGCAGACGGTTGCTTTCGCCAAGGGCAAGGGCGGTAAAATCCAAAAATCTGCTTGGTGCATCGTGGGTCAGCACATAATCTACCTTGTAGTCTACTGTCTCTAAGTTGCGGCGGCAGGTGTCGTACTCCTCGTCACTGGGCATCTCCTGCTTCCACCAGTTCACGCCCGGCTCCCGGTCGTCCTTATCCTGACTTTCCGCACCGCCGAAGCAGAGATAAGTCTTGCCCTCTAGCTCCAGCACGCTGCCCCGGCACACATGGTACACATTGCCGCCAAGGCTCTGTACCCTGCCGCCGAACAGCTCGGTCTCCGGGTACTGCGCCAGCAGGTCGTAGTTTTCGTGGCTGCCGTCCAGAAACAGAATCGTGTAGGGGCGCTTGCGCAGCCAGTCCAGCCGCTTGCGCTCTGCGGCGCTGCCGTCCCACACAAAGCCGAAATCTCCCAGCACCACCACGGTGTCCTTCTTGCCCAGCCAGCGCAGCTTGCCCTGCTTGAAGCGCTGGATATCGCCGTGGGTATCCCCTGTAAGATATACCATTCCTGCCCTCCCTGCCGGAGCGAAAGAACGGTGTAAAACACCGCAAGGCTCTTGTAACACCCCGGCAAACCTGTTATTATTATAGAACACAGCACGCTTGCTGCAAAATTGATCTTCCGGCGCGCCGCACAGCGCAGCCGTATCTAGTATATTTTATCGCTTTTTAAAGGAATTGTCCACATGAAACGTATTTTTGCACTGGTTCTTTCATTTGTATTCCTGCTCAGCTGCCTTGTGCTGCCCGCCGGGGCCATGTTCGACCCCAGCCCGGTGTATCAGGTGCAGGCTGCAAGCGCCTATATCGTGAACACGGATACCAACATTATCGTCTATGATAAGGACAGCACAAAGCAGGTATCTGCCGGCGGTCTGACCAAATATATGACCCTTGCCGTGCTGCTGACCAACTACGCCGACCAGCTGGACAGCACCTTCCAGATGCCCTTTGCCATCTCGGACTACGTTTACAACACCAATAACGCAGATATGCGCTCCAACGAGACTTTCACCTACCGGGAAGCCATGTACGCCATGCTTACCCGCAATGCCAACGAGGCAGCCATGGGTGTGGCGTACACCCTTTCCGGCGGAGATCTGGACGGCTGGGTGGCGCAGATGAACACCCTGTCCCAGCGCATCGGCACCACCGCCAGCAGCTGGACAGACGCCTGCGGCATCGACAGTGGCAACACCACCTGTGCGGTGGATATGTACCTGATTTTGCGCTACCTGATGAGCTTTGACGCCTTTGTGGAGGTGTCCGGTGCGCCCAGCTTTACCATGCCCGCCAAGGAGAAGCACCGCTCCTCCTCGGTGCTGGTCAGCCAGAATGCCGCGCTGAGCAAAGCCAGCGGCGGCAGCTATTACCGCAGCGCCATGCAGGGCGGCATGTGCAATGTGACCGCCTTTAAAAACGATACCGGCACCCAGAGTTATGTTTCGTGGGGCAACAAGGACGGTGCCACCTATATCTTCTGCGTGATGGACAGCCCCGACAGCTGCGATACCTTCGGCTACGCCAACCGCCGCCCTGCCCTGTTCGAGACGGTCAAACTGATGGACTGGGTGTTCGACAGCTTTTCCATTCAGGCTGCGCTGGACACCGACCTGACCATTGCGGAGATCCCGGTCCGATATTCCTCCGACACCGACACCTTGCAGCTGTACCCCAACGACAGCATGATGACCCTGCTGCCCTCCACCAGCGACGGCACCGTCACCCAGAAATACTTCCACCTGCCGGACTACGTCTGTGCCCCCATCCAGCAGGGCGACGTGGTGGGCACAGTAGAGCTGAAGCTGGCGGGCGAGACCATCGGCGTGGTGGATCTGATCGCCGGGCAGGACGTAGCCCGCAACCCGCTGCTGTTCGGGGTGGACAAGGTGAAGGAGTTCCTGACCAGCCTGTACCTGAAGGTGGTGCTGGTGCTCAGCCTGATCGCTGGCCTGATCTATGGGCTGTGGCTGCTGTGCTCCAACTGGAACCGCCGCAAGCCCACCAAAAAGATCCACCGCCGCTATTAAGTAAAGCAAAAGCCCCGCACCGGACACCGCCGTGCTCTGACCGTTCTGGTCAAAGACACAAAGCGCCTGTCCGATGCGGGGCTTTTTTCTGTATTGCGGCGCTTCAGGCGCGGTTTTTTAAAAGCTCCGTCAGGCTGCGGAAGGTTTGGCCGTGGTTGCCGGTAACCGTCTCGGCGTGGAGCAGGCTGCTGAGAACGCTTTCCTCCACGCACTCTGCCACCGCCCGGAACAAAGGGTTGATGGCATCATCGTGGAGCAGGGTCATGGGCAGCAGGGCTTTCTCTGAATAGTGCGGCACCCGGTTGGCGGTGGTGAAGGCGATGACGATCTCGCCGCTGCCGTTGCCGCAGTAGGAACCTGTGCGGGAAAGCCCCACCAGCGCCCGGCGGCACAGCCGCCGCAGCTGCCGCTCACTGAGGGGGATATCCGTGGCCAGCACCGTGATGATGGAGCCCTTATCCTCGTGGGGCGGGATGCTGTCGCCCAGCAGCGTATGGATAGGCGTGCCCGCCACGATGAGGTCATCGAACAGCGCATGGTTGGAGAGCACCAGTGCGCCCATGGTGTAGGGTTTTCCGTCCAGTTCCACCACCCGGGAGGCGGAGCCGATGCCGCCTTTCAGGCCGTGGCAGCGCATTCCCCGCCCGGCACCTACGGCACCCTCGGCAAAATCTGCCTTGCAATCTGCCAGCGCGGCAAAAACGTGCTGCTCGGTCACATGGAGCCCCCGGATATCGTTCAGGCCGCAGTCGTTGCACTCGCAGACCACCGGGTTCACGCTGCCGGTGGTCTCGCAGATGTCGGGGTTTTTCTCCAGCATATACTTTACCAGCGCGGTCTGTGCCGTGCCCACGCTGAGGGTGTTGGTAAACAGGATGGGCGTTTCCAGCGTGCCCAGCTCGTCGATCTGCACAAGGCCGGTGGTCTTGCCAAAGCCGTTGATGACATAGCTGGCCGCCAGCACTTTTTCGTGGAAAATATCCCCTTGGTGGGGCAGCAGCGCCGTTACGCCCGTCTGCACCACGCCGTCTGCCAAGGTGCAGTGCCCTACCGTCACCCCCGGCACATCGCTGATCTTATCCCGCGCACCTTTGGGCAGTGTGCCCACCTGAAAACCCCATTCGTTCCCTGCAATGCCCATTGTAGCTCCTCCTTGCCTTTTTCTAAGGTGTATCATAGCATTTCTCCTGCCAAAAGTAAACCGCCATAGCAAGCCGGGGCGGGCGCTGAAAAAGGGGCTGCTGCACAGCTATCTCCCTGTGCAGCAGCCCTTTGCTATTTTTTACGCCGCAGTGCAGTGTCCCTCAGGAATGCTCCACCGGACGGAAAAGCCACTTGAACTTTTCCCAGCAGGCCACCACCCGTTCGCGCTGCACAAAATCATTGAGATGCCGCTGCATTCTCCGTCGGCCACGATCTTCTGAGCGCCGCATAGGAGACCAGAAAGTTTGCAAGCCACCCTGCCGGGACGGCAAGCCAGACAAAGGCAATGCCAAAGCGCGGTGCACAGAGCAGGGCAACGGACAGGCGGATGGCAAGGTTTACCATATTTGCAATGAGGAACGGGCGCATGATGCCAAGCCCGCGCAGCACGCCATCGGTCGCCATCTTGATGCCCATGAAGATGAAGAAGTAACCCAGCCACCGCATATAATCACCGGACACCTGATAGGCCAGCGCCGTTCCGTCTTTGCCCAGAAACAGCGAGGAAATCTGGGTGTGCAGGGTTTCAATGACCGCAAAGGCAATGACTGCAAAGCACAGGTCCAGCACCAGCGCAGCGTGGTAGCCTTTTTTGAGACGGTCGATCTTCTTTGCACCAAAATTCTGGGAGATATAGGGCGAGACCGCATTGCCGATGGAGACAAAGATCAGCGAGAAAACATTTTCTACCCGCATCGTTGCTGCATATCCGGCAAGCGCCTGTGTGCCAAAGGGGTTTACCACCGCCTGCACGATCATCATGCCGATGGACACGGTGGACTGCTGCAAGACCGATGGCACCGCAATGCGGAGCATGGAATACAGCTCCTGCCGATCGAACTTATTAAAGGGGCTTTTATATTGCCGCATCCGGTGCAGGAAGATCAAAAACGAAAACACCGCAGAAATGCCCTGTGCGATCAACGTGGCAAGTGCTGCGCCAAACACGCCCAAGCCAAGCCCCGCCACCATCCAGAGATCCATAAAAATATTCAGGATGGAGGAAAAGATCAGCAACCCCAGCGGGATCCTGGACTCCCCAATGGAGGTAAACATGGTGGAAAGAATGTTGTACATGAACAAAAACGGGAAGCCCACAAAATAGACCCGCAGATACAGCACCGCATCCTCCAGAATGTCGGCGGGGGTCTGCAAGCCGCTCATCATAGCACGGGAAAAGCTAAAGCCAAAAACGCCAAGGACAACGCTCAAAACCAGAAAGCTGAGCAGGGACGTTGACACGATGGTTTTCATTTTGCCATAGTTTTTAGCACCAAAATAGCGGCTTACCAGCACACCGGCACCCACACCGGCACCCAGCGCCACACAGATAAAAACATTGGTCAGCGCAGCACAGGCACCGACAGCCGCCAGTGCCGAGGAGCCGACAAACTGACCGACTATGATGGAATCTGCCATGTTATAGACCTGCTGAAAAAAGCTGCCAAGGATCATTGGCATTGCAAAAACCGTCAGCGCTTTCAGCGGCGCATCTGTGATCAGATATTCATCTTTCGACATGATCTATTTCCTTTCAAGCTGTGTTTCTCTCAATTTTTTTAAATTTGCTCTGGCCAAGTATACCACGCTTTTTCCCTACTGAAAAGCTCCCGCTTGCATTCTCGCAAACTGCTTTTATAACGTCCCGTTTCCCTTTCTCTCGTCTTGACAAGCCCTTTTCTTCCGATTACAATACCAAAAAGAGCCGGCGGGCGGTCTTTTTGCTGCCTGCTGCCACAATCTTCCGGGAAAGGAACTTTTTCATGGAACCAAAAACAAAACAATCTCTGCTCGTTACCGTGGTAGGGGTAACGCTTTTTGTAGCGCTGCTGCGGCTTTCTGACGTTCTGGCCTTTGCCGCAAAGCTGATAGATCTGGTACTGCCCATTCTGGCGGGCGGCATTCTGGCGCTTTTTATCAACGTGCCCATGACCGGTCTGGAAAAGCGGCTGAACCGCCTGTTCGGCAAGGCCAAAAAGCAGCCCTCGGCGAAAGCCATCCACCTTCTCAGCTTTTTCATCACCCTGCTGGGCGTTGTGCTGGTGCTGGTATTGGCGCTGACTTTGCTGATTCCGGAGCTGGTGCAGTCCTTCCACAGCCTGTATGTGCAGATCGAGGCCAATATTCCCCGCTGGACTGCCTATCTCAACGCACAGGATGCTGACATGGGCTGGCTGATGAACTGGCTGGAGGGCATCAACTGGGAGCAGCTGCTGCACAAGGTCACCGCAAGCATCGACACGGTGCTGGTCAATGCGGTAGGGGCTGTCTCTGCCACGGTGAATATCGCGATCACCGCCTCGTTTGCGCTGATCATCTCCGTCTATATGTCCCTTAGTACGGAGGGCCTCGGCCACCAAGCCCGCACGCTGGTGTGCGCCTACCTGAAGCCTGCCCACGCCGCCGGGGTGCTGAAGTTCTGCCGGCTGTTCCGGCAGTCCTTTGCAAACTTTTTAACGGGACAATGCAGCGAGGCAGTGATCCTTGGCGTTCTGATGGCTCTTGCATTTTCCGTTTTCAAGATCCCCTACGGCAGTCTGGTGGGCGTGCTCACCGCCATCTGCGCCATCATCCCCTATGTGGGTGCACTGATCTCCTGCGTGATCAGTGTGTTCCTTGTGCTGTTGGTAGACCCTGTGCTGGCGGTGCGCTGCCTGATCGTGTACCTTGCCGTGCAGTTTGTTGAAAACCAGTTCATTTATCCCCGTGTGGTGGGAAAATCCGTGGGGCTTTCGCCGCTGTACACCCTTATTGCCGCCATGATCGGCGGAAAGCTTTTTGGCATCATCGGCATTATCTTCTTTATCCCCCTGACAGCGGTGGTCATCGAGCTTGTAAAAGAGGACACCTTTCGGCGTCTGCGCGCAAAAGAGCCCCTGCAATAAAACAGCGTGCCCGGAATACCATACCCCCTGATACCCTTCCCCGGTGTCAGGGGTATTTTTATGCCGTGCAGCTGCAAAGCACGCGGTTGTTCGCCCTTTTCCATGCAAAATCCTTCAAAAAACAGCTTGAAACACTTTTGTTACAATGATACAATATGATTGTTATTTTATGGGAAAATCGGCGTATGCCCCGTGCGGACAGGCCGCGAGCGTAGGGGTTCCTGTGGGGTGTGTAAGAATCGCTAAGGTAGCACTGCGCTCCTGCACTTGCGCAGTACTGCCTTCCGAAAATGTGAGGAAAGTATATTTATATGATAAAAAAGATCTCCCGCCGCTCCTTTTTGCAGGCTTGCAGCGTTGCAGCTGCCACGGCAGCGCTGACCGCCTGCGGCGGCGGCAAGGCTGAAAGCAAAACAGCAGATGCGCACGAAGCCGTCACCTTTATGGCACCTTATAAGGAGATAGAAGCCTTTATTGAGCAGGTGCACAGCGTTTACCCGGAAGTGAACATCGAGGTCGTGCCATACAGCGGCGATAACACCACCACCTGTTTGCAGAATATGTTTGCGGCAGGCGACCTGCCGGACGTCTGCACCTTGACCTACTACGACCCCCAGATCGATCTGGTCTCCGACAAACTGCTGGACCTTTCCGGCTACGATTTTACGGATAACTATGTGGAGTCCCGCTTGCAGGATGTGTTCGATAACGGTGCCATCTATCTGCTGCCCTCGGTTTACAACTGCTACGGCATCACCTACAACAAGACCCTGCTGCGGGAACACGGCTGGGAGCTGCCCAATTCTTTCGCTGAGCTGGAAGTGCTGGCTGCAAAAGCCAAGGAAGCCGGGGTCGATCTCTGCCTGCCGCAGATCCAGTATCCGGGCTACGGTTTCCAGTATCTGTGCAACATTGCAGATGCCGATTTCCTTGGCACGCTGGACGGCAGACTGTGGCAGAAGGATTATCTTTCCGGCAAGGCAAACGTCAGCAACACCCCCGGCATGATGCAGGCAATGGCGTATGTCAAAAAGTGGAAGGACATCGGGATGCTGAACGACTCCGGCGATGCTCTTGACGACAATGTGACCCTGCAGAGGATGGCCGAGGGGAATACCCTGTTTTTGATCGGAAACACCAACGGCATTGTGGAGGCAGGCGGCAACGCCGATAAATTTGGGCTGATGCCGTTTCTCTCGGAGGACGGCACCCAGAACGTTTTTGTGCTGAATGTGAACCGCTTCTACGGTCTGA
>ENA-OZEP01000767-OZEP01000767.1-human-gut-metagenome-genome-assembly--contig:-NODE-767-length-12590-cov-3.999601_pt1 | contig 12590 bp, 8 predicted proteins | sample MGYA00245074_ERZ653621 | MGnify/ENA primary metagenome ERZ653621 (study PRJEB26926, sample SAMN06165020) | human gut metagenome | biome: ENVO:00009003; feature: ENVO:2100002; material: ENVO:00002003...
CGTTCCGTCTGCGTAAAACTCCATCGTCTCCGTCAGCTTTGCCTCCATCCGGAGGCGGGAAAAGCTCTTGGTATCGAAAAAGAGCTTGTTGATGGGATACACGTCCGCGCCCGCTTCGATCAGCGCAGCGGCCGTGCGGTGGGTATTGGACGTAGTGTTGGAAAACTTGAAACAGCCCGTATCCGTCGAGATCGCCACATACAGACACTCCGCGATCCGCTTTGTAACGGTCACGCCAAGCTCCAGCAGGATCGCGTGGATGATCTCGCCGCAGGCGGCCTTGTCCGCCTCGACGAGCTTCGGGCAAGCAAGGGAATTGCTGCCGTGATGGTCGACCGCGCAGACGGGCGTGAGGCCCATGCGCACCGCATCGAAGGACAAAAGGCCCTCGGACGCGATATCCGCCGAAATGACGGTCGCGCCTGCGGGCAGCGCCTCGCAGACAAGCCCGTCCAGGAACGGATCGAAGCGGGGCGTGAACTGCTCGTTCGTCAGGACGAACGCCGTCTTGCCCAGCTGCCGCAGGCCGAGGCACAGCGCGCCTGCGCTGCCGATGGTGTCGCCGTCCGGGCGGCGGTGGGTCAGGATGACAAAGTTGTCATGTGCGCGCGCAAACGCGCTGAACTCAGCCCTCGTCATTGGCCTTCTCCGCCTCCCGCGCAGCCTCCTGCCGTTCGAGCTTCTCGAGAAGATCGAACATATGCGCGCCATATTTGAGCGAATCGTCGAGCGTGAAGACAAGCTCCGGCGTATAGCGCAGCTGCAGACGGCTGCCAAGCTCGCGCCGCAGCCATCCGCCCGCGGACTTCAGGCCGCGCAGCGCGTCCTGCGACCGGGCCTCTTCCAGCACGCTCACATAAATTTTACTGTAGCGCAGATCGGGCGTGGTGTCCACGCGCGTGATGGAGATCATGGTCTGCACCCGCGGGTCCTTGAGCGAGCGGATCAGCTCCGCCAGCTCCCGCTGGATCTCCTCATTGATCCGGCCGATTCGATTGGAAGCCATAGGCCCTCCTTACAAAAACCGGGCAGGTCAGCGCCCTGCGGCGCTGACCATGCCATTGTTACTCCTTGATCTGCTCCATGACGAAGCACTCGAAAATGTCGCCTTCCTTGATGTCGTTGAACTTCTCGATCGACATGCCGCATTCGTAGCCGGCGGCGACCTCCTTGACCGCGTCCTTGAAGCGCTGCAGGGAGCCGAGCTTGCCCTCATGGATGACGATATTGTCGCGCAGCACGCGCACAGACGCGTCGCGCGTGATCTTGCCGTCCTTGACGTAGCAGCCCGCGATCGTGCCGATAGCGGAGACCTTGTAGGTCTGGCGGACCTCGGCGTGGCCGATGATGGCCTCGCGGAACTTGGGCGCAAGCATACCCTTCATGGCGTCGGTGATCTCGTTGATGGCGTCGTAGATGACGCGGTACATGCGCATGTCGACCTTGTCGCGCTTCGCGGCGGCCTGCGCCAGCTCGTTCGGGCGGACGTTGAAGCCGATGACGATGGCGTTGGACGTGGAGGCAAGCAGGATATCGGACTCGTTGATCGCGCCGACGCCCGCATGGATGACGCGCACGCGGACTTCCTCGTTCGACAGCTTTTCGAGCGAGGCCTTGACGGCTTCCGCCGAGCCCTGCACGTCTGCCTTGACGATGAGGTTCAGCTCCTTCATCTCGCCCTCCTGCAGCTTGGAGAACAGGCTCTCGAGCGTGACCTTCTGGTTGAGCTTGTTGGCGTCGTCCTTGATCTTCTGCTTGCGCTGCTCGACGAGCTGGCGCGCCATGCGTTCGTCGGAGACGACGCTGAATTCGTCGCCGGGCGCGGGGACCTCGGCAAGGCCGGTGATCTCGACCGGGACGGACGGGCCCGCTTCCTTGACCTGCGCGCCCTTGTCGTTCGTCATGACGCGCACGCGGCCGACGGCCGTGCCCGCGATGATGAGGTCAGACTGCCGCAGCGTACCGTTCTGGACGAGCAGCGTTGCGATCGGGCCGCGGTTCTTGTCGAGCCGTGCTTCGAGAACGCAGCCCTTGCCCGCGCGGTTCGGGTTGGCCTTGAGCTCTTCCATCTCGGCGGTCAGGATGACCGTCTCAAGCAGTTCGTCGATGCCTGCGCCCGTCTTGGCAGAGATCTTGCAGACCTCCGTCTCGCCGCCCCATTCTGCCGGGGTCAGACCGTGCTCGGTCAGCTGGGTCAGGATGCGGTCGGGGTTCGCGCCGTGCTTATCCATCTTGTTGACGGCCACGATGATGGGGATCTTGGCCGCCTTGGCGTGGTTGATGGCCTCGATGGTCTGCGGCATGATGCCGTCGTCTGCCGCCACAACCAGTATTACTATATCCGTAACCTGGGCTCCGCGGGCGCGCATGGAGGTGAACGCCTCATGGCCCGGGGTATCTATAAAGGTTATGGTGCGCCCCTTGCAGGATACGGTATACGCGCCTATATGCTGCGTTATGCCGCCTGCCTCGCCTGCGGTTATGCTGCTTTCACGGAAGGCGTCAAGCAGCGAGGTCTTGCCGTGGTCCACGTGGCCCATTATGGTAACTACCGGCGGGCGTGGTACGAGGTTCTCCTCGGAATCCGCCTCTTCAACGCTCTCGTTGAGCACGTCCTCGGCGGTCTTGGCTATGTTGAGTTCCAGCTCTATGCCGTAATCGGCGGCGATGAGCGAGCAGGTGTCGTAGTCTATCTCCTGATTGATGGTAGCCATTATGCCGAGTATAAACAGCTTTTTGATTATCTCGGCCACAGGCTTGCCTATTTTTTCGGAAAGATCCTTTACGGTTATGGTCTCGGTAGTCAGCACGGCCTTGTCGATCTTTACCGGCTCCGGCTTATGTAACGCCTGCTGCTTGCGCTTCTGCTTGCGGCTCATTGGGGCGTCGTCGTCCCAGCTGCCTGCTGCTCTGGTGTTTTCCTTCATAATGGTTTTCTTATTCTTTGGCGCCTTGCGCTCCTCATCTCTGGTCTGGGGTTTCTGGCTCCGGCCCTTGCCCTGATCCCTTACGGAAGGCGCAGCGGATTCCATGGTGCGGGCCGCCGGCTTAGGCTGGTAGCCTCCCTGTACGGGGCGCTGCTGAGGTCTGTCTGTGCGCTCCGGGCGGTCTGCGGGCCGCTGCGGCCTGTCAGTGCGTGGCTTCTGCTGCCTGCCGTCCTCTCTGCGCTGAGGTTCCCTGCGCTCATAGGCCGGGCGCTGCTGCTGTACAGGCTTATTTGCCGGTGCGGGTTTCGCCTTTGTCTCGGGCTTTTCTTCAGGCTTCCTATCCGCCATTGCAGGTTCCTCCGCCTTTGCCTGTACGCTTTCCTCCGCCTTCTGCTCCTTCACCGGCTCCGGCTTCTCATTTACTTCGCTCTTGCTCTCTGCCGGGGCTGGCTGCTCCTCCGCCCTGTCGTCGCCTACGTGGAAGGCAAGGTCGCCCTCGCTGGTGAGGACCTCTCGGAGTCTCTCTGCCCTTTCTTTTTCCATGCGTTCCTTTTCGGCGCGCTTTTCTTTATCTATAAGCTCGCTTTCCGCCCGCTTTACGGACTGAAGGGCCGCCCCCAGATCGTTCTGCATTCGCTTTACTCGTTCCAGAAGCTCCTTTGCCTGGGTTTCAAATTCCCGTGCGGAATCCATTGTCTTGTTTGCCATAGATATTACCCCCCGGTATGTTACTTTTGCTGTGAAGTCTTATACGTCTCTTCTATCATACGGGCAAAGCCCGCCTCTGTCACCGCGGCTATCATGCGGTTATCCTTTCCTATCGCCCTGCCAAGGTCTTCGAGATACACGCAGGGTATGCCGGCTCTTTGGCACATTCCCTCGTAGCGCTCCCGCGTTGCGGCGGACACGCCGCTGTCAAGGGCTATTATGAGGGCTTTTTTGTCCTTCACGGCCCTTTCCGCGCCAAAGTCGCCGGATATGCACTTCCCGGCCTTAGCCGCAAAGCCCAGAGCTGTACGCAGACGGTCATTCTGCATCGCCGGTTATCTCCGAAGCGAGCTTTGAAAAAACCTCGTCCTCTATTCCGTGCTCCAGCGCCCTTTCCAGCGCTTTTATTTTGCGGGCCCTGTTCAGACACTCTGCGTTGGCGCATATGTACGCGCCGCGGCCGGAGACCTTGCCGGTGCGGTCCACGCTGATTTCGCCCTCGGGAGAGCGGACTATGCGCAGCAGCTCCTTCTTTGGCTTCATCTCGCGGCAGCCCACGCACATTCTCATAGGCACCTTCTTAGCAGGCATTGCTGATCCTCCAAAACTATTCCTCGAAGCCGCCGTCCGCCTCGCTGTCGGCGTCCGCTATATCCATGTCCTCTTCGGCCTGGCTCTGGCTCTTTATATCTATCTTCCAGCCTGTGAGCTTGGCGGCAAGGCGGACGTTCTGGCCTTCCTTGCCGATAGCAAGGGAAAGCTGATTGTCTGGCACTATCACCTTTGCGGCCTTTTCCGCCTCGTTGATGTATACCATCATAACACGGGCAGGACTAAGGGACTTGGCAATATATACTGCCGGATCGGGATCCCACTCTATTATATCTATCTTTTCGTTATGCAGCTCGTTTACTATGCGCTCTACCCTTATCCCCTTCTGGCCCACGCAGGCGCCCACGGCGTCCACCTGAGGGTCGGAGGAATAAACGGCCACCTTGGTGCGGAAGCCCGCCTCCCGCGCTATGGACTTTATCTGGACTATGCCGGTCTGTATCTCGGGAACCTCCAGCTCGAAAAGCCTCTTAACAAGGCCGGGGTGGGTACGGGAAACTATTACCTGCGGGCCCTTGTTGGTCTTGCGCACCTCAAGGACGTAAACCTTCAGCCTGTCGCTGGTGTTATAAGTCTCCCCCGCTATGGTCTCGGAGGCGGCAAGGAAGCCGTCTGTCTTGCCCAGCTCTACATAGATGCCGTTCTTCTCTACCCGCTGGACTATGGCGGTAAGCACCTCGTTTTCCTTCTCTACGAATTCATCGAATATGACGCCGCGCTCGGCCTCGCGAATACGCTGAACCACCACCTGCTTGGCGGTCTGGGCCGCTATGCGGCCGAACTTGCGTGGGTCTACCTCCTCCTCCAGAACGTCGCCCACTTCATAGAGGGAATTGATCTTCTTCGCCTCGGCAAGAGATATCTCCGCATAGGGGTTTTCCACCGTTTCGGTGACGGTCTTGGAGGCGAATATCTGCACCTCTCCCGTATCCCGGTCCACTGTGGCGCGGACGTTTCCCACTGCGCCGTAGTTGCGCTTGTATGCCGCTATCAATGCGGATTCAAATGCGTCTATCAGTATATCCTTGCTTATCCCGCGCTCTTTCTCTATGGCGTTCAGTGCCTCTATGAATTCGGCGTTCATTGTCAATTCTCCTCTTCTGTCTCTATATTTTCAAAATCTGCTTCTAATTCGTCAAGGTCCTTTTCCAGAGCCTTGAAGTCTATATAGGGCTGCACCTTTGAAGCGTCCTTTTTCTGGAAGGTCATCTCCTCGCCCTTTACGCTTATGGTGAAGGAATCGGGCGTATATGACAAAAGCTCGCCCGTATACTCCTTTTTGCCCTTGAGCGGGGCGTAGAGCTTTACCGTAATGGGGCTGCCGAGGCTGCGCTGATAGTCCCTATCCTTTTTGAGCGGCCTGTCGATGCCTATTGAGGACACGCTGAGGTAGTATGCCTGCTCTATTGGGTCTGCTTCGTCCAATATGGGGTCTACGGCCCGGCTCACCGCCTCGCAGTCATCTATGGTGGCGCTTCTTCCGTCCTGATGCTCTATGTACAGGGTGAGCACCCAATTACCCTGCTCCTTCTGAAACTCTACCTCATCCAGCTCGTAGCCCATGCCTGTAACTACCGGCCGGAGAAGAGCTTCCACTGTTTGGGTGGTTTTCATTATATTCCTCCGCTATTCAAAACAAAAGAGCAGGACGCGCCCACTCTTACTTGAAAACTAAAATACAGCAAACTTGCCATATACCAACAGCAAAATTGTACCATATGCGGCGCTATAATGCAAGCATATTATTTCGCATCAAAGCGCCGCACATACCGGCTTCTTTAAAACAGGCAGAGCTGATCCGTCTCGGGCAGCCCGTTCAGGCAGCCGGCTTCCGCAAGCGCCTTTATCACTGCGGAGTTGGCGCCGGTGCGGGCCTGAAAATTTTCTATGGAGGTATACTCGCCGCCCTTTGCGCCTTCAGCTATGCCTATGGCGGCGTTGGCTCCCACGCCCGCCACCGATGAGAAGGGCGGCCGTATCTTGCCGTCTTCTATTATGAACTGGCTGGCCTTGGATTTATACAGGTCCACAGGCAGCAGCTCTATGCCGCGCTTGTTCATTTCAAAGACCACCTCCAGTATTGTCAGCAGGTCTTCTTCCTTTTTATCCGCATCGTTGCCTTTTTTCTTTATGGCGTTTATGTTGGCAAGCACCTTCTGGGCGCCGCCCTCCGCCTGGGCTATGTCAAAGGCGTCCGCTCGGACGGTATAGTAAACGGAATAGAAGGCGAGGGGCATATGCACCTTGTAGTAGGCCACTCGGAAGGCCATCATGACGTAGGCCGCTGCGTGGGCGCGGGGGAACATGTACTTTATCTTTTTGCAGGAGTCTATGAACCACTGAGGCGTATCTATGGAGCGCATATGCTCCTCCATCTCAGGGGTAAGGCCTCTGCCCTTGCGGACGCTCTCCATAGTCTTAAAGGACATGGACGGGTCGCCGCCTCTGAGTATAAGGTAGTTCATTATATCGTCTCGGGTGCATATTACCTGCGACAGTGTCGCGGTGCCGCTCAATACCAGCTCCTGAGCGTTGCCCAGCCATACGTCGGTACCGTGGGAAAGTCCGGAGATCCTGAGTAATTCCTCCATCGTAGTCGGGCGCGTGTCCTTGAGCATCTGCCGCACGAAGGTGGTGCCGAACTCGGGTATTGCTATGCTGCCCACGTCGCAGTCCAGCTCGTCCAGCGTCACGCCCAGAGGCTCGCTGGTGCGGAATATCTTCATGGTTTCAGGGTCGTCAAGGGGTATTGTCTGGGGGTCCAAGCCGGTAATATCCTTCAGCATTCTAAGCACCGTCGGATCATCGTGGCCCAGTATATCCAGCTTTACCAGCCTGTCGTCCATGGCGTGAAAGTCGAAGTGGGTGGTTATGGTATCGCCCTCGCTGCGGTCCGCCGGGTACTGCACCGGGGTGAACTCCATTATATCGTTTTCCTTTGGCACTATGACTATGCCGCCGGGATGCTGGCCGGTAGTCTTCTTAACTCCCGTACAGCCCTGCACCATGCGGTCCATCTCGTCCTTGCTGGCGTTTATGCCGTTTGCCTCACAGTAGGAGCGGACGTAGCCGTAGGCTATCTTGTCCTTTACGCCGGATATGGTGCCGGCCCGGAAGGCGTGGCCCTCCCCGAACATCACCTCAACGTACTTATGCGCTACAGGCTGATAATCCCCTGAGAAGTTAAGGTCTATATCCGGGGTCTTGTCGCCCTTGAAGCCCAGAAACACCTCGAAGGGTATCTCATAGCCGAGCTTTTTGTATTTTGTGCCGCAGACGGGGCAGTCCTTATCCGGCATGTCCACGCCGCAGGCATACTTGGTACGGTCTATGTCGAAGTCGCTGTGCCGGCAGTTGGGGCAGACATAGTGGGGCTGCAATGCGTTTACCTCGGTTATGCCCGCCATGTTGGCCACGAAGGAAGAGCCTACTGAGCCTCGGGAACCGACGAGATACCCGTCGCTGTTTGACTTGTGTACAAGGCGCTGTGCCATAAGGTACAGCGAGGAATAGCCGTTGCCTATGATGGAATTCAGTTCCTTATCAAGGCGCTTCTGCACCACCTCCGGCAATTCGTCCCCGTATATCTCGTGAGCCTTCTTCAGCGCCATATTCCTCAGCTCGTCGTTTGCGCCGGGGAACGTGGGGGCATAGGTACCCTTTTCTGACAGGAATGCCTTCATTCTCTCGCAGCTGTCGGCTATCATGTTGGGGTTGGTTATTACTACCTCCCTCGCCTTTTCCTCGCCCAGATAGGAGAATTCCTCCAGCATCTCATCCGTGGTCTTGAAGTATAGGGGGGCCTGCTGCTCCGCGTCGTCAAAGCCTCTTGCGTGCATTATTATGCTGCGGAAAAGCGCGTCGTCCGGCTCAAGAAAGTGTACGTCCCCCGTGGCCACCACAGGCTTGCCCATCTTGTCGCCCAGGGCTACTATCCTGCGGTTGAGATCGCGAAGCCCTTCCTCCGTGTCCACTGTGCCGTTTCGCATAAGGAAGGCGTTGTTGCCTATGGGCTGTATCTCGAGATAGTCGTACATGTCCGCTATGGACATGAGCTTTTCCTCGCTCTCCCCCCTGAGCACCGCCCGGAACAGCTCTCCTGCCTCGCAGGCGGAGCCTATTATAAGGCCCTCGCGGTGCATATTGAGAAGGCTTCTGGGTATCTGCGGTACCTTGCGCAGGTGCTCGAGGTGAGCATATGACACGAGGCGGTAAAGGTTCATAAGGCCCTCGTGGTTCCTGGCCATTATGATTATATGGTAGGTGAGCCTGCGGCCCTTTCCCTTTTCCTTGGGAACCGCGTCTATGAGCGGCAGCTTTTCTATGTCCTTTGCGGTCATCTCGGACAGTACGGCGTTCATTATCTTTGCCGCAGTCCTCGCCCTTTCCATAGCTCTGCCGCCGCAATGCTCCACGCCCAGCGCCTCCGCCGCAGTCCTCATATCCGTCTGCTTGCTTTCCCTGTGCAGGTAATGAAACAGCATGGAGGTGCTTACGCAGTGCGCGTCCAGCTCCATATCAAAGCGCAGGCCGTGCTGCCTGAGGTTGTTCAGCTCCAGCGGGTCGTGTATCACCTTCACTCCATCGCCTATAAAGTCATACAGCTGCTTCAGCCCGTCCTTCAGGCTCACGCCGCCGTTTATCATTTCGCGTGTAAGCCCTGTCTCCTGAGCCATGGCATCGGTCAGCGCCGCGCCGCTGTTGACTATTATGGATAAGCCTTCCTTTTCGCCGCTCTCGTCAAAGCGCAGCGCGGCTATCTCGAATACGTCGTCCTCCTTTACGCCGGGATATGCTACCACTCCTATCGCCACGTATTGCTCCGGCCGCTTTATAAGCTCGCTGTCGGGCATGAGGTATCCCTCGACGCCCAGCAGTATTTTTATGTCCTTGCCGTCCTTTTTCAGCTTGTCTGCCTGTGCCACCGCATCCGGGAAGGCGTGTACCACGCCGTGATCCGTTATTGCTATTGCCTTATGGCCCCAGCGGGCTGCGGTCTTTATGGCTTCCTTAACGTCTGTCAGGCCGTCCATGCTGGACATCTTGGTATGAAGATGCAGCTCTACGCGCTTCTCCTCGGACTTGTCCGTGCGAACCGCTCTTGGCTCCCAGCCCACGTCCCGCGGGAATACGCACATTCGCCTGAGCCACTGATCCATCATATACTTTCCGGCGACGATAAGTATATCCTTCTTTTTCTGTATGCCGGCTATGGTATCGACGATGCCATTCTCGCCCTCCTCGAGAAACATCTTGCAGGGAATCGTGTTTGTATGGTCGCTTATGGCAAATGTCAGTATAGTCCTGCCGTTTTTCTGCTTTGTAGTCTCCAGGGTTAGTATCTCGCCCTTTATTGTGACGTAGCACATAGTCTCGTCCACGTCGCGCTGCTGGATTATGGCGGTCTTTTTTATGGGCTTGCCATATATCACATCCGCCCTGTCGGGGAGTGCCTTTTTCTTGGCCTCCGCAGCCTTTTTAGGCTGCCAGGAGGGCCGTTCCTCTTCCTTGGGCAGCGTCAGCTCCATGGTATCGTCCGCTGTAAGCTCTATGTCAGTCTCTATGCCGTACCGATCGAGGTAATATGACTTTACCGTTTCCCTATGTCTCGGATCCGAGACCAGCTCGAACACCTGCCCGGGTATCTTTACCTTGATCGTGCCGCTCTCATAATCCCAGACGGAGCTGTGTATCGCGGGGCGGCATACCGGAAGTATGTCGCACCATGTCTTTTTGAGTATGTTCAGCGTATCCTCGTCGCAGGCGGACAGCAGCGCCGAAAGCCCGCCGCACCTGATTATTACCTTTGTGCGGCAGCCCGGCATGAGGGCGCAAAGCTCCCTCTCAAGACAGGCTATGTTTTCGGCGCTGGTTATATGGCCGCACCGCACGGTAACGGTCAGCAGATTTTCACGCTTGTTCAGTCCGGCATCTGTTATCTCGCCGTCTCCAAGGCCGTATTTTTCAAATATAGTCAAAAGCTTCTGTTCCATAGTCTATTCCATCATGGCCTTCGCCTCGGCTATCAGCTCGTCTACGGCGGCCTCCAGAGGAACTGTCCTGAAGAGCTTGCCGCCCTTGAACAGGGCGCAGCCGCCCTTGCCGAAGGCCACGCCTATATCGGCTTCAGCCGCTTCTCCGGGGCCGTTTACAATACAGCCCATCACGGCTACTTTAAGGTACTTTCCCTTGGGTATCAGGCTGGAAAGCTCATGCTCCACCCTGTTGGCGGCGCTGAGAAGATCGGTGCAAGTTCTGCCGCAGGTTGGGCAGCTGACTATTTCCACTCCTTCTTTTCTGAGGCCCATGGCCTTCAGTATCTCCTTCGCTGCGTAAACCTCCTGTACAGGGTCACCGGTCATGGATACGCGCATGGTATCCCCTATGCCGTCCACAAGAAGGGCGCCCATGGCGGCCGCAGCCTTTACAAGGGCCATTTCACCGCCGCCAGCTTCCGTAACACCTATATGCAGGGGGTAATCGCACTCCCTGCTCATAAGCCTGTAAGCCTCAATTGTATTCGGCACGTTGGAGGATTTAATAGATATGACCATGTCATAATAGCTCTGTTTTTCCAGCATGCGGACGTGCTTCAGCGCGCTCTCAACCAGTGCTTCCGGCTTTGGGCCTCCGTACTTTCGTAGAAGCTCCTTTTCCGCAGAGCCGCCGTTTACCCCTATGCGCATGGGAACATGATGGGCCTTGGCGCAATCCACCAGCCTTTTTACGTTTTCCTCTCCGCCTATGTTGCCGGGATTGAAGCGCAGCTTGTCCACGCCGTTTTCCATGGCGGCTATGGCGAGCCTCCAATCAAAATGTATATCCGCGACGAGTGGTATGTGTATCCTGCTCTTTATCTCGGGTATTGCCTTTGCACATGTCTCATTGTACACGGAAGAGCGGACTATCTCGCAGCCCGCCTCCTCAAGGGCCAATATCTGATCGGCGGTGGCTATCGCGTCCGCCGTGTCTGTATTGGTCATAGACTGTATGGTGACGGGGGCGCCGCCGCCTATCTGCACCGCCCCTGCCATAACTTTTCTTGTTTTTTTCATCCTTCCCCCACAAATCGGTCTGCCGCTATGCGGCTAAAACAGCTTTCTTACGTCCATTACCGTAAGCAGTATCATAAGGCTGAAGAGCAGCACCAGCCCCGCCATATGTATCATTCCCTCCTTCTCGGGAGGTATGGGCTTGCCGCGAACCGCCTCTATGACCATGAACAAAAACCTTCCCCCGTCCAGCGCCGGAATGGGCAGTATGTTCATTATGCCAAGGTTGATGCTGATAAGCACTCCGAGACGCAGCACCACCTCAAAGCCGGCCCTCACCGCCTGACCTATTATGCTTATGGTTCCCACCGGCCCGGCGACGTCGTCCGAGGTAACGCTTCCTGTGAACAGGCCGCCCAGCACCTTGAACATCTCTTTTACAATATAGCAGGTGTAACGTACCGAATTTGTCGCAGCCTCAAGCAGGCCGTAGCGCAGCCTTTCGGGGGAGATGTATATGCCCAGCCTGTTGCTGCCGCTTTCGGGATCGTATATGTCGTGGGCAGTAAGAGTCACGTCCATGCCGTCACGTCGTACGGTAACCTCTATTCTCGCAGGATCAGCCTGCTGTATGTAATCCGTGCATTCCGCATAGTAGGTTATGCTTTTGCCGTCTATCTCGGTTATGATATCGCCTACCTGTATGCCCGCGGCCTCCGCCGGGGTGTTCTCTGCGGTAAAGTCGTTTATCATCGGCATATACTCGCCGTAGGTCATAAGTATGATCACGGCCAGCACCACTGCCAGAAGTATATTCATAAACGGGCCGGCCAGCACCACTATCATGCGCTTCCATACCGGCTGCGCATTGAAGCACTCGGGATCGGATACACCTTCATCCTCACCGTGAAAGGCACATAGGCCGCCTATGGGCAGCGCCCGGATCGCGAAGCGGGTACCGTTTTTCTCCTTGCTGCACACCACAGGACCCATTCCTATGGCGAACTCGTCTATTCTGAAGCCAAGCTTTTTGCCCGCGTAAAAATGCCCAAGTTCGTGTACGAATACCAGCACCGTAAGCACCAGCAGCGCGCCAACAATTGACAACAGCGTCATTTATGCGTTTCCTTTCTCAAATGCAAGCTTCCTCGCCTGCCTGTCTATTTTTATTATGTCCTCAAGGGAGAGTATATTCCCCCTGTCCGCCCTGCTCATGGCGTATCCGACCACGTCGGCTATCTCGTCAAAGCGTATCTTGCCCCGTATGAACATATCCACCGCCGCCTCGTTTGCGCCGTTATAAACTATGGGCAGCGCCCCACCCTCGCGCAGCGCCTCATACGCCATGGGT
>ENA-OZEP01000776-OZEP01000776.1-human-gut-metagenome-genome-assembly--contig:-NODE-776-length-12470-cov-16.390979_pt1 | contig 12470 bp, 6 predicted proteins | sample MGYA00245074_ERZ653621 | MGnify/ENA primary metagenome ERZ653621 (study PRJEB26926, sample SAMN06165020) | human gut metagenome | biome: ENVO:00009003; feature: ENVO:2100002; material: ENVO:00002003...
AAGGACTGAAAATCCTTGTGTCCCCGGTTCGATTCCTGGTGGTACCACTTCTTTAAGAGACTGAATCTTCGTAACAGGATTCAGTCTTTTTTTATGCCCTTTTTAATAATATTCCATTTTACACTTATGTAAACGTTTGCGTAAGAAAAATGCGTCAGGATGGTTTATAATAGATATTTTTTCACTACTTTTGCATTGTAAAATTCAAAAACAAACAAAAAATAAATCTAACAAACATTCATTAAAATGAAAAAAGCTTATTTATTATTGTTGGCTGGAATGTTGTCTACGGCAGTATTTGCCGGCAGCAAACAGACGGTTAAGATTGATGGTCTGCTCATAGAAAAGACTGTCTCAGAGATTACCTTCGATGGCGACAATGTCGTTCTTCAGTATGCAGATAACACATCTGATCAGGCAGACATGTCGCTCGTAACCCTTTCTTTCACTTATCAAACTACCGGCATCAGCCAGGTAGAAGATATAAAGAAAGCATTGCGAGGTAAGGTTTATAACCTTCAGGGCCAGTATGTAGGTTCTTCCCTCCAGGGCTTGTCTAAGGGTGTTTATATTATTAATGGTAAGAAAGTAATCATCAAGTAAAAAAGGAGGATTGAACAATGAAGAAAATCGTATTTACTTTGGCACTCCTCCTGATGAGTTTGAGTGCAGCTTTGGCACAGACATGGACATTTGGTGCAATGAGCGAGGCTGACAAGGCTTTATGTGCAGCTGATGCCAACTGGGTATTGGGAACTGATCGCTACGGCTATACCTTAGCTTTGGAAAATGAAGCTCTTGTAGCAAATGGCTCAGAATTGGCTTATGCTAAGGGCTTGAAGTTTACTGCTGGTGCTCCTGCTGATAAAACCGAAGGAAAAGCAAAAGTCCGCTTGAACTATGGCTCTTCTCGCTTGGAATTGAACGGAAATGGTGTTTCTTTGATTATTCCAAGTCTGAAGGCTGGTCAGAAAGTTACTGTTAGCTGCAAGACTGGTAGTACCTCTACTGCTCGTTGCTTGGATGCTACTAACCTGATTTCGGTTTCTGGTTCTTTTGGTACCCCAACAACTGATCAGGTTACCAATGTAGGAACTGTAACGGCTGATGGTGATGTCGTGTTGAAAACCAATGGTGGTGGTATGAATATCTATAGCATCAAGGTTGAGACTGTAGGTGGCGGATCTAGCGATACTCCTGGTTCTACCGACAAGATTACCCATGCCGTGGCTCGTAACAGCAAGGTGAACCAGATGTATGTTACCACCAAGTCGGGTGATGTAAAGTATTATAATACTGCAGACTTGACAAGTGTGAAGTTCGAAGGTGATAAGGCAATCATCACACCTAAATCAGGTTCAGAGAATGATGAGTACAATGCTTCAGTTCAAGCCATCAGATTTGCTAAGAAGGTAGATCAGGGCGAAAGTGGTGATATTGACAATCCTGCAGGTGTGATTCAGATTACTGAGGCAAAGGGCTGGCAGGAGTCTGCCTATCTGAAGTGGGCTCCATTCGAGGGCGCTTCTTCTTATAATGTATATGTAGATGACAAGAAGATTGATGCTCAGCTGGTTCGTCAGTATAAATCTTACTATCGTGCCGATGTTCTCGGTTTGAAGGAAGGCACTTATTCTGTAAAGGTTGTTCCTGTAAATGCTGAAGGTAAAGAGATTGCTGGTGCCAATACTGCTTCTAACTTGGTAGTAAAGAGCTACAACCGTGAGGGCTTTGCTCATTTCAAGTATGATGGTGTAGGTGCTTATAATAATGATGGTACTTTGAAGGCTGGTGCTAAGGTCCTGTATATTACAGCCAAGACAGCTAAGACCGTTTCTACAACCGTTAATACTGGTAAGCTTGAGACGATTACAGGTCTGCAGTCTATTATTGATGCATATTCAAAAGGTAAGGATAAAACCCCAATCGCCTTCCGTATCATCGGTAAGGTAAATCTTTCTGATTTGGATCACATTTCAAGCTCTGCTGAAGGATTGCAGATTAAGGGAGCTATGATGAATATGACATTCGAAGGTGTCGGTGATGATGCTACCGTATATGGCTTTGGCTTCTTGCTTAGAGAGGCTGAGAGTGTAGAGTTCCGTAACTTTGCTATCATGCGTTGCCTGGATGATGCTATGTCTCTTGATACTGATAACTCTCATGTATGGATTCACAATATGGATCTCTTCTATGGTAAAAAGGGTAGTGCTGCCGACCAGGCCAAGGGTGACGGTACGGTAGATATCAAGGGCGATTCTAAGTATGTTACTGTAGCTTACAACCGCTTCTGGGATAATGGTAAGGCTTCTATGTGTGGTATGAAGAGTGAAACTGGTGAAAACTGGATTACTTATCATCACAACTGGTTCGACCATTCAGACTCTCGTATGGCTCGCGTTCGTACTATGAGTGTTCACATGTACAACAACTACTATCAGCACAATGATGTTTATGGTATTGGTGCAACCAGTGGCTCAAGTATATTCATGGAGTCTAACTACTTTGATGCTGTTAAGCGTCCTATCATGAGTTCTTTGCAGGGTACTGATGCTATGGGTGATGGTACTTTCTCTGGTGAGAAAGGTGGCTTGATTAAGGCATACGGCAATGTATTTGCCAACAAGCCAGCTAACTTCAGCTATGTTCCATACGCAGAAAACAATACAAGCTTTGATGCCTACGAGGTTTCTAATCCAAGTGAGCAGGTTCCTACAAGCGTAAAGACTTTGGTTGGTGGTACTTCTTACAACAACTTCGATACCAACTCAAGCCTCATGTATACATACGTTGCTGATAAGGCAGAAGATGTTCCTTCTATCGTAGAAGGCTTCTATGGTGCAGGTCGTTTGAATCATGGTGACATTGATTTCGTTATTCCTGATGAAACAGTCGTAACAAACGGTCACCAGCAGCCATGGCCTGCTTTGGCAAGCCTTCTTGACGCTTATACTTCTGGTGTTGTTAAAGTGTTCGGTGAGAGCGATGGTGGCACAGTAAATCCAACCCCAGATCCAACTCCAGATCCAACTCCAGGTCCAACTCCAGGTCCAGATGCTCCAGTTATTGAGGGTACAGTAACTTGCAGTTTTGCAACTGATGGTACTCTTTCTAACACTTCATTTGCTTTGACAGGTGAAGCTAAGAATGTTAAAAAGGAAGAAACAGTTATTGATGGTACAACTTATACAGCAAGTCTTAAGATGGAAAGTAAAACTGAAGTTTCTTTCACCACATCTCAGAAGATGACTCTGTATGTATATTATGGTCTTTCTGGTACAAACACTAATGTAAAGGTAGATGGCGTAAAGCAGACTGGAGCTCCTACAACAGTTGTGCTTGAGGCAGGTGCTCATAAGATTACAAAGGGTGACTCTACTACAGTAGCTCTCATCAAACTTGTACCTGTAACAGAATAATGAATGTGTTTTGCCCGATGAGGGAAGGATGTATACAATAATTTCAAGGGCTGTCTTTTCTTGAAGAGGACAGCCCTTTTTTAGAAACAAAAACTAATCTTATCTAAAATGAAACAAACAAACTCTACTTTTTCTGCACAGCTTAAGGCTGTTTGTCGTAAAACTCTCTTGGCTTCTGCTTTGCTTTGTAGCTTCTCTATGATGGCAAATGCACAGACCCAGGATGGTCGTGACTTCTCTTTGGATGGCTTCGCTGCCTATGAAGGTACTCCTGGTACCAACTGGTATCGTGTCGGAGGAACTACCGGTGGTGCCGGTGGTAAGGTGGTGAAGGCTGACAACTTCTCTCAATTGCAGGCCTATCTCCAGGCAGCAGACCCATACATTGTTATCGTAGATCATGATATTACTACAGGCATCAAGTGCTATGTGGATGATCTGAGTACCGGTCGTTTGCTTGACGACCAGAGTGGTAAGTCTGGCGTGGAGTCTGTCTATGGCGAGCGCATTATGGTTGCTCCTAATAAGACTTTGATTGGCGTGGTGAACCCAACAACAGGTGAGGCTCCTCTCTTTTCTCATATCACCTTCGTGATGCAGTCGGTTGATAACATTATTATCCGTAACTGCCGTTTCACCATGAAGGGCGTTCCTGTGCTCAGAACAGGTGAGAATAAGATTGTGGCTTGGCGTAATGGAGCACAGGTAGAAGTGGGTGACCCTGACTGCATCGGAATCCAGGCAGATAAGGTAAGTGCCAAGACCGACTGGGGTGGACATATCTGGATAGACCATTGTGAATTCTTCAATGGTGGTGCAGCCAATAAAGACCGCTATGATGGTTTACTCGACTGCAAGAACAATGTGCAGTGGATGACATTCAGCTATAACTATTTCCACGACCATGACAAGAGCTGCTTGTGGGGTAAGGGTGACTCAGATGTTTATGAGAACTGCCGCACCATCTCTTTCCATCATAATTTCTTTGATCAGATAGAAGGTTCCCGTCTTCCTCTCCAGCGTGGTGGTCATGTACATTATTATAATAACTATATGCGTGGTTGCGAGGATGGTTGGGATATCCGTACAGGAGCTGTGGCATACGAAGAAGGTTGCTATTTCGAAGATACGAAGTCGCCTATCCGCTCTGATAGAGGTGGTAGCTTGAATATCTCTAAGGCTGAAGGCTATGATTGTATCTACAAGGGCTGTAACAACTTGATGAAAGGTTATACCAATATTGATGGCGCTAAGATTAGCAAGTCTCTTCCTGTAACCAAGACAGATTGGGTTCCTACTCAAACCACATCCTCTTACACCCAGCATTATCTCGACAAGACGGTAGATGTTCCTGCCATCTGCGAGAAGTATTCTGGCGCAGGTAAGGTAGAAATCTGGAAGGCTTATACCTCTGCAATTCCTATGGTGGATATGTCTGAATTCGATCATGCCATCAAGAATTACAGCACAGCTAAGACCTACGATGCAGAAGGAAAGGAAATGGCAGGTGCTACAACCGGTATTTCCCATACCGACATGTTAGCAGAAACCGGCTCCTCTCGCATCGAGTATTATGATTTGGCTGGTTCCCGTCTTTCTGCACCTCAGAAGGGAATCAATATCGTCAGGAAGGTGAGCCTTGATGGACATGTAAGCGTGAAGAAGGTAATTATCAGGTGAGAATCCGATAAAGATTCTTGCCTCTTTAATGAAAAAACGGACAAAAGCTAGATAAAGATTTGCTTTTGTCCGTTTTTTCTTTATTTTTGTCTTAAATCTATCTGCAGTTTTCTTCTTTTTTCTCTACTTTTGCAACTGAAAACAATTTTAAACGTAATCACATTTAAACGTAAAACGCAACCTAAAAGTAAAGCAATGAAGAATATTTTAGGAAAAGCCATATTGCTGGCTACAGCACTCTTGTTTTCTATCACGGGCACGAGTTGCAGCAATGATGATAATACCACTCCCGAAAAGGAGAAGACATACGATATGAGTGGCTTCGCCAAGGGCGCCGATGTAAGTTGGCTCACAGAGATGGAGAAGGACGGTGTGAAATTCTATAATCAGAATGGCAAGGCTACAGAATGCATGAAGCTCCTTCGCGAAGAGGGAACCAATTCCATCCGTCTGCGTGTCTGGGTAAATCCGGAAGGTGGCTGGTGTGGCAAGGATGATGTCATCGCCAAGGCTTGGCGAGCTCAGCAGCTCGGCTTCCGTCTGATGATTGACTTCCACTATTCTGATACCTGGGCTGACCCGGGCAACCAGAAAGTTCCTGCTGCATGGCAGGGCTATACTGCCGAACAGATGAAACAGGCTGTGGCAGATCATACCAAGGATGTATTGAAAGCCTTGAAGGATAGAGGTGTAACCAACGTAGAGTGGGTACAGGTGGGTAATGAAACCCGCGACGGTATGCTCTGGAATAGCGATGAGGCTGTAACCGGTCAGGTATCTAAGAATGCAGACAACTTTGCTGCTTATATCAACGCCGGATATGATGCTGTAAAGGAAGTTTATCCTAATGCAAAGGTTATCGTGCATGTAGATCAAGGACAGGACCTCGGTGGACTTACCTGGCTCTACGATAAGCTGAAGGACAATGACGGAAAGTGGGATGTCATCGGACTGTCTCTTTATCCGGAAGATGATAACTGGCAGAGTTATGCAGAGAGTTGTCTCTCTAACATCCAGACTCTTTCTTCCAAGTATGGCAAGGACGTCATCATCTCTGAAATCGGTATGTGGTGGGGCTCTGACCAGGCAGCGCCAATGATGAAGAAGATGACGGATGGCTGTAAGAAGATTTCTACCTGCGAGGGTATCTTCTATTGGGAACCGGAAGCTTACAACAACTGGAAGCCAGCCAACTATATCACTCTGGGTTGGGAGGCATATACCAAGGGAGCCTTCGACAACAGCGGCAAACCAACTGCCGTATTCGATGCATATAAAAATATTAAATAGCAATATGATCAAGAGAAGCATTACTTTCATGACTCTTGCCCTGGCACTCACTACGCTGTGCCAGGCGCAGAGCAGAAAGGTTATCAACCTGCCTTCATGGGACTTCTCCCGTGATGGCAAGGCGTGGCAGCAGGTAGCTGTTCCGCACGATTGGGCTATCTCGGGTCCTTTTGATAAGAAATGGGACCTGCAGATGGTGGCCATCGAGCAGAATGGCGAAACCGAAAAGACCGAGAAGTCGGGACGTTCTGGTGCACTGCCTTGGATAGGTGAGGGTATGTATAAGATGAACTGGACGGCTCCTAAGGGCTATAAGCGTGCTGTACTCGTCTTCGACGGTGCCATGAGCCAGCCTGTTGTCAGCGTCAATGGCAAGGAGGCAGGCAAGTGGGCTTACGGCTACAATGCCTTCCGCATCGACATCACACCTTTCATCCAGTTTGGTAAGAGTAATCTCATCGAGGTTCATCTTAATAATGTAGAGGAAAGCAGCCGATGGTATCCGGGAGGCGGTCTTTACCGTCCGGTTTCCGTAGAACTCTATGGCAACGAAAACTTCTCTACCTGGGATACCTTCGTGCGTACCCTGAAAGCTGATAAGCAGGAAGCTGAAGTAGAAGTAAATGCGCTGCTGGAAGGAAAGACTGGTAAGTCGGGCAAGACCGTCATAGCCCTGTTGGATGAGGCTGGCAAGAAGGTTGCCGAGAAGATCGTCACAGGTGCCAATCCTGAAATCAAGACTACTCTGAAGGTGGCGAATCCTCAGCTCTGGTCTCCGGAATCTCCTTACCTCTATCAGGTAAAGCTTACCCGATATGAAGGAAAGAAGGTGGCTGATGTCCAGACCCTGAAGACCGGTATCCGCACCATCACCGTATCCAAGGATTATGGTTTCCAGCTCAATGGCGTTACCCGCAAACTGAAGGGTGTCTGTCTGCACCACGACCTCGGTCCATTGGGTGCAGCAGAGAACAAGGTTGCCCTCATCCGCCAGATCAAGACGATGAAGGAGATGGGTTGCGATGCTATCCGTACTGCCCACAACATGCCTTCTACCATGCAGATGGAAATCTGCGATTCCCTCGGTATGATGGTGATGGCAGAGAGCTTCGATATGTGGATTTATCCTAAGTGCAAGAATGGCTACGCCAAGTTCTTCAAGGAGTGGAGCGATAAGGATATCACCAATCTGGTAAAGCACCACCGCAACCATCCTAGCATCGTGATGTGGAGCATCGGCAACGAGATTCCTGAGCAATGGAGCAAGGAGGGTATGGAGATAGCCAAGCATCTGCAGGATATCTGTCATCAGTACGACCCATCCCGCCCTGTAACCCAGGGCATGGATAAGGCAGAAGATGCCTTGAAGAGCGGCTTTGCCCAGGTGATGGATGTACCGGGCTTCAACTATCGCGTACATAAATATTATAAGAATATCGAGCAGTTGCCTCAGGGCTTCCTCCTCGGTTCTGAAACTGCCTCTACGGTCAGCTCCCGTGGCGTATACAAGTTCCCGGTAGTGGTAAGTGATAAGGCTACCTATCCTGATGGTCAGTGCTCAAGCTATGATACCGAATACTGTTCCTGGAGCAATCTTCCTGATGATGACTGGAAGATGCAGGATGACTACAGTTGGGTAATCGGTGAGTTTGTATGGACCGGTTACGACTACTTGGGCGAGCCTACTCCTTACGATACCTACTGGCCAAGCCGCAGCAGCTACTTCGGCATCTGCGACCTTGCCGGACTTCCAAAGGACCGCTACTATATGTATCGTGCCCGCTGGAACGAGCAGCAGCATACTACCCATCTTCTTCCTCACTGGAACTGGAAGGGCAGGGAAGGACAGGTTACCCCTGTATATTGCTACACCGATGGTGTGGAAGGCGAGCTTTTCGTAAACGGCAAGAGCCAGGGCAGAGTTCGCAAGGACAAGTCAAGCCGCCTCGACCGCTATCGCCTCCGCTGGAATAATGTGAAGTATGAACCAGGCGAGATTCGCGTGGTTACCTACAACCAGTATGGCGACAAGGTAGGCGAGGACGTGAAGCGTACAGCCGGAGAACCTGCGCAGATGAAGTTCAGCGTGGAGACTCCAGACCATGAACCTATCGCCTGCATGGTAGAAGGCTGCACCGATGAGCACAATGTGCTGCTGAATGCCGATGGCAACGACCTTGCCTTCATCACCGTGAGCCTTCTGGATAAGGACGGCAATGAGTGTCCGCTCGCCGATGATGAACTTACCTTCGAGGTAAAGGGTGCCGGAACCTTCAAGGCAGCATGCAACGGTGATGCTACTTCGCTCGATTCCTTCACTCAGCCACACATGCGACTCTTCTCTGGCAAACTCGTTATTGTTGTTCAGAGCAAGGCACAGAAGGGCGACATCATCCTCACCGTAAAGGATGGCAAGCGCAATATGGAAAAGTCGCTTACGCTGCAGGCAATATAAAGCAGACTTACTAATGATAAATCTAGATTCCCCTAGGAGTAGAAGTTCTTACCCCTAGGGGAATTCTTCGTTCAGCGACGTTGAATGTGTGTTCAGCAATGTTGAATGTGTGTTCAACACTGTTGAACATACGTTCAGCAGTATTGAACGGAGATTTCTTCTAATGGTAGCAACAAATTCTCCCTATTCTTTCAACAACTTCTCCCTATCATTTGAACAACTTCTCCTTATTCTATTGTTATTTTTCTCTAATAATATTTGGCATTGTCGTGAATAATGTGTATTTTTGCAGCTATGAACAAATCACTAACCGCTTTATCTAGAGTAAGCATGGCGATAGCTATGCTTTTTATATCCATAGCGCTCCATGCGCAACGTTTCGTCAACACCACCCTGGATGGTGCTCAGGCTGTCTATGCCATTACCCAAGATACATCAGGAGTAGTCTGGTTGGGTACCGACAACGGTCTCTACAGTTATGATGGCTATCACGACTATCGCCATTTTGCTTCCCATACCTTTAGTCATATCCGCGTCAATGCGCTCGGCTTCGAGGGTAGCATGCTCTATCTGGCTACGGGCAATGGAATGCTGAAGTTTGATACGCAGAAGGGAATCTATGCTTCTGCACCTGCGATGGAATCTGATGGAGACAAGGGCAGGAAAAAGGCGGTAAGGGAGTTGCGAGTGCTTGATATGAAGGGCAGGAAAGATGCCTTTGGCAACGATGTGTATGCTATCCTGCATACACAGAAGGGACTTCTGGTGGGTTCTCTCGCCGGACTCCGTCTCAACCAGCGCCAGATTCTCCTGACTCCCGGAGCACAGCCGTTGGTGAATGCCCTGGCTTACGATGCCAAGCGCCACTGTTACTGGATAGGTACCGAGGGAGCCTTGTACTGCGCCGACCAGGCTTTGCAGAACTTCTCCAAGATTGCGGCGCTGGATGGAAACTCCGTGAAGTGTCTGGACGAAGACCAGGATGGCAATCTCTATATCGGTACAGATAATGGACTTTATCGCATGGCGATGAACAACAGTCTGGAGCATTTCGTTCACGACTCGCGCAATGAGGCAACCATCCCCAACAATATCGTGTGGTCCTGCTATGTGGATAAGTGGCAGAATGTGTGGATCGGTACCGATCACGGACTTTCCCGTTTATCTACCCATACCTACTATCGCTTCACTTCGCTCGACAAGATTACCTTCTCGGGCGAGGGCAACTGTCTGCATGCTATCCTTCAGACCCGCAGCGGCGACTGGTGGATGGGCGGAACCAACGGCTTGATTCACTATGCAGAGGGAGTGCGCGTGCAGGGTGCAGCTTCTGAATATCAGAATGTGGTATGGTATAAGCAGAACAACCCTTCGGCTCCTCTGGCTCACAACCGTGTGCGCAAGATTTATGAAGACAAGGAGGGGGATGTATGGATCTGTACAGACCATGGCATCAACCTCTATCAGAAGAGTACGGGAAAGTTGCTCAACTTCATCGTCTATGACAAGACCGGCAAGTATTCTACTGCCTGGGCTTATGATATTCTTCAGGATCAGAAGGGCAGGATGTGGATGGCATCTTATCAGGGTGGCGTCTTCGTGCTGGACAAGCAGCGCCTTCTGGCAGCCATCTCGCTCTCATCAGCTGCTACAGCCACCTGTGTGGCAGATTATCATTTCTCAGACAAGGGAAAGAACGCCCTCTCGGGCCTGCACATCGGTCAGCTGGTACTCGATGGAAAGGGAATGGTCTGGGCATCATCTTATAATCATCTCGACCGTATCGATACCCGTACCCTTCGCATCTCCCATATCCCTGGCACTGATGCCATCAATTATCTGATGAAATCAGACAATGGCAATGTGTGGGTAGGATACAATACCAGCGTGAAGTGCTTTATGGTGAACCTGCCGATGAAGGGCAAGGAACTGGAAAGCAAGGAATGGAAGATCGGTGGGAAGGTGGTCTCCATGTGCGATGTGGCAGACAAGGTCTGGGTGGTGGCAGGCAATATCTGCTGCGTGCTGGATCCAGGAAACAACAGTTTCCGATTCTTCATTCCGATGGAGAGTCCGAACAATATCTATTATTCCAAGCTGAACCATGAAGTGGTGATGGGAGGTAATGATGGCTTCATCTCCATCCGTGCCGACCTTTCCATGCCGAAGGATGACAAGGCGCAGCTGCTCCTGGCGGGTATCGTGGTGAATGGCAGACAGACCCAGGATGCCTTGCTCGATGAGAACATTGAGGGAACACCGGGTGTTTCACCCGTGGGACTGAAGACGCTGGTACTGAAGCATGATGAGAACAACTTCACGCTCCAGCTGTCTGATTTGCCTTTTGCCGATCATCCTACCGCCGTCTATGCCTACCGTCTGGAGGGTAGCGACCACGAGTGGCACTATCTGGACAAGGGCAATCTTGACATCACTTACAATGGATTGTCGTATGGCGATTATCATCTTACCGTGCATGTGGTGGATGGCGAGGGAAATATCGGAGATGAAGTTTATCAGCTCGAAATCTCCGTTCTTCCACCATGGTATCTTTCCATCTGGTGCAAGCTGTTCTATCTTACCCTTCTGATTGTGGGTATAGCCTGGGTCATCAATGCTCATTTCGTAAGAAAGCAGTTGAAGGAGGCGAAAAAGCAGAAGGAGGCAATCCTGGAGCAGGTGCAGGCGCGTATGCAGTTCTATGCCAACCTTGCCGATGACCTGAAGAATGCTGCCGCTCACCATTCGTTCGAGGAAGTGAATGATCTGGTAGTTTCTCATCTTGATGTGAATGCTTCCGACGACGAATCAGAGCCGGCAATGATTGTAGATCTCCATGCTCCTCAGGCTCCGGAAGTTGAGATGGATGAGATGGATAAGAAACTGCTCAACCAGATTCGGGAGATGATAGAGGAGAATATGGTGGATTCCGACTTTAACGTGTCGATGCTTCAGGAGAAGATGGGTATGGGAAACAAGCAGCTTTACCGCAAGCTGAAGGCACTTACGGGTCAGACTCCGGTGGAGTATATCCGTGATATGAGAATGCAGAAGGCGGCAAAATTATTAAAGGCGGGCAAGTTCAGCGTGTCGGAGGTAATGTACACCGTAGGCTTCTCTAACAGCAGCTATTTCTCCAAGTGTTTCTCCAAGGCATTTGGAATGACTCCTACTGAGTTTATGCGCAGTTAAAAAGTATATGGATTAAAGTTCAAACGATATGTTGCCAATATTAACGATTACAGGTTCCGACAGCACCGGTGGCTCTGGTGTGCAGGCGGATATCAAGACGATATTCGAATTGGGAGGTTATGCCGTTTCGGCGATAACCAGCATCACCGTGCAGAATACCCTGGGTATCCAGGAGTTCTTCGATATTCCTGCCGAGATTGTTTCCGGACAGATAGAGGCAATCATGAACGATATGCAGCCCAACATCGTGAAAGTGGGAATGATACGCAAGGTAGAGACGCTGAATGTGCTCATCGATGCCTTGACAAAGTATCGTCCCGACCATATCATCTACGCCCCTTCCATCTGGTCGAGTCAGGGCGATGCGCTGATGACCGAGGATGTGGTGAGCCAGATCAAATACCGTCTGCTGCCGCTCTGCTCGGTAGTTGTGG
>ENA-OZEP01000784-OZEP01000784.1-human-gut-metagenome-genome-assembly--contig:-NODE-784-length-12370-cov-8.180999_pt1 | contig 12370 bp, 9 predicted proteins | sample MGYA00245074_ERZ653621 | MGnify/ENA primary metagenome ERZ653621 (study PRJEB26926, sample SAMN06165020) | human gut metagenome | biome: ENVO:00009003; feature: ENVO:2100002; material: ENVO:00002003...
AGGCGGAAAAGACCCGCTGTTTGGGCATGTTGACGGTTTTCAGATAGACCCTAATAGCACAAACCGGCATCCCACTTTCTGTGGGATGCCGGTTTTGTTTTTATCTGCCTTTACTGCTGAATCAGGTCCCCTGCCATTGCGAACAGAGTATCCGGATTCAGAATGTTCTGATCCAGGAGGCTGTAGCAAATGCCGTCCTCCGTCCAGCACAGGAACGCTACGTCCCTTTCCTGCACCGTATCGGAGCCATAGGTAACATAGTTATTAGGCTGTTTTGCCCATTCTTCCTCGGCTTCGGAGAGCTTGTAGTCACCCGGCACAAACTTGTAGTGATCCAGATAGTATCTTGCCGCGATCGTATCGACCGTTCTGCTGATGGACGGAATGCTCTCGGTTTCGGAAACCTCCTTCATGTCCGCTCTTATGAGGAGCGTCAGCTCCTGACCCTGGGGATTCTCATAGGAAACGCTGAGCTGCCGGTAGGTAAGAACCTTTTCGTCCCTAGCGTCCTTGCCGATCGTCTGACCGACGTCCACGCCCTGGAATCGGAAGCCGTTTTCAAATTCCTCCGGCACCGAAACCTCCAAGCCGACCTGAGCGATTGCCCGATCTACATCCGAGTAGCTTTCATAGTGCTTTGTTTTTCCGGATTCCAGCTTGTGAATGGGAAGCATCTCTGCGGCGTAGGCCGTAATGGAAAGAACACCGATCAATGCTGCCGCAAGTAAAATGCGGAACGCTCTTTTTTGGGTTTTCATGGGTTTAATCTCCTTACTTTCAGTTTCAATCACTTTGTACGGAGTGTCGGCTTCCATGAGATACGCATCATCTACATAGTTCAGTGCCCGGTTTAAATCTGTTGCCTTCATATGCATATTCCTTCCTTTTCAAGACTGTATTTCAGCTGTCTTCGCATTTTCTCCAGCCGGTATTTTATCTGACGGACAGAGCATTCATATTTTTGCGCCAGCTGGGGTGCTGTCATGGCATAATAATACCGGGACAGGAACAGCTTACGGTCATCGGGGTTCAATGTGCCAAGGAAACGATTCAGCTGTTTTCCAAGCTCCTTTGCCTCCAGCGTCTCATCCATGTCCCTGCCGGTGTCCGGAATACATTCCTCCAGTTCCGACAGAAGCACATCTGCATTCCCGCACCGCTTTTCCGCAGTCAGGTACTCGACCCTTTTGAAGCTGAGATTCCGGGCAACCCGGGACAGATAGTATTTCAGTACCGGCGGGCACTTGGGGGGAATGGAGTTCCAGGCCGCAAGATACACATCGTTCACGACCTCCTCCACATCCTGGGAATCGGGAAGAACATTGTGTGCAATGGTTCTCAGGTAGCTTCCGTATTTCCTGGATGTTTCCGAAATTGCCTCCTCTGACCTGGAAAAGAACAGCTCAACGATCTGCGTATCCTCCAAGTGATTCACTCCTTTGTCTGTAAGGACCTTACGCCTATATAATACGGAAAGAAATGCCGGTGGACAAAATTAGCGCAGAAAACGGCGTGGCACAGCCACGCCGTTTCGTGTTTCGATTTGTCAGGCTCCCAGACTCGCATAACCGAGCTTAATCTTGCCAAAGTCCGTCTCCACGGTGTGCTTATCCAGAATGGTGCTGAGCAACTCGTTTGCTCGAGCATTGGACAGGTCGCTCCTGGCAGAATCCTTCCAGATGGGGTTGCTACCCACGAAGAACATCAGATGATAGCCGAACTCGGTTTTTACAATGCCGTAGTCCCCGGGCTGACGCACGTCGTCAAAGCACCAATCGTTGAATTCCTTCACCATCTGCCCCTCGGCAACTCCGGTGTACAGGCCACCATCGGAGGCAGAGCCGTCCTGAGAGTTGGCCTTGGCCAACTCAGCGAAGCTATCCTCGTTCTTCTCCCCCTGTTCCCACTGAGCCAGCAGTTCCTCGGCCTTCCTCCGGCTCGCCTCCCAGGCAGCATCGTCAAATGTGTCAGTGCGGATATTGTCGGTAGTGGCTCCCTCAGGCATCACCAAGACATGGCGCACATCCACAGTCTTGCTGTCCTTGGTCAAACCTTTCTTCTCGTAGGCTTCAGCATTCTCATCGAAATATTTCTCCACTTCCTCGTCCGTAGGATCCTGAGCCTGACACAGATCAGAGAAGTAAATGCTGCCAGTATAGTAAATCTTCAGGAAATGGCTATAGTCCTCCAAATTTGCGCCTACGCCCACGTCGTTTTTCAGCAGCTCTTCGGCATTTTCAAAGCCGTACATCGGCGCGCTACTTTCCAGATTCTTGATGGCAGCATCCAACTGAGCCTGGGTCTCATCGTCCAAGCAGAAGCCGGAGGTCTCTGCCTCAGCCGTGGTTGCCTGACAGTTCCGCCAGCTATTCAGAGCATTGGTCAGGAAGAACTGCTGCCAAGTGCACTGGGTATCGGCAATTGCACAGGTCTGCACATCCAATGGCTTTGTCAAATCAAGGCCAAAATAAGAGGCGTAGGAGCCGTAACTGCTCAGGAAATTACGAACTTCCGTCCAGTAGAACATTTGCAGTTGGCCGTTGGTCAGGGTATAGTTCCCCATCCGGGCGACCACGGTATCATGTGCGTCGATCACGTCCTCATCCGAAACGGTGTAGGTTCCCTTGCAGGTCACGTCGTCGGGATTGCCGTCGGCAGGGACTGTGGCAGGCACCTGTGTCTCCGTTGCGGCGGTTTCGGCAGCGACAGTCGGTTCGGTAGTTTCGGCGGGGGTCTTTCCGCCCTTCACACCGCCGATGACCAGCGCCGCCAGTGCGGCGATCAGGACGACCACGGCAGCAACAGCGGCGACGATCTTCCAGGGGGCGGTTTTGGGCGCTTCCGGAGTCTCGGCGGGCGTTTCCTCCGTCGCTTCTTCTGCGGCGGGTTGCTCCGTCGTTTCGGCGGCTTCCTCCTCGACAGGCGTTTCCGTTCCGGTCTGCTCGGCAGCAGCTTCTTCCGGGGCAGCGGTTTCTTCGGTGACTTCCTCCGCGGGCGTTACCGTTTCGGTTTCCGGGGCATTGTCCTTCCCGCAGTGGGGGCAGACAGTGCTTCCCTCTGCCAGTTCTTCCTGACAAAACTTACATTTTTCCATGAAATATCCTCTTTCTCCATTCAGAGTTTCCGTATACACGGGCAATCATACCCGCTTAGTTTACCACGCACATGCCCGGAATGCAAGCGGAACACAAAATATTTACAAATCCCTGCCGGCCGGATGCGGCAAATCTCATTTCTCCGCGACTGGCACTTGCAAAAGGGCGGAAAAAATGATATTATTTACTATTGAGATAGTATCCATTGGAGGATTTCCCACATGAACACCAAAACCACCGTCATTTCTCAGGCCGAACTGGACGCCCAGTTCGCCTGCTGTGATAAGATCGCCGCCTACTGGCAGACAAAGGGACGCACCCCCACCGCCTACGTGGAGACCTATGGCTGCCAGCAGAACGAGGCCGATTCCGAAAAGCTGCGGGGCTTCCTCGCCCAGTGCGGCTATGCCATCGTCGGCAGCGCCGAGGGCGCGGATGTGGTCATCATGAACACCTGCGCCATCCGGGAACACGCCGAGCAACGAGTTTTCGGCAATCTGGGCGCGCTGACTCACACCAAGCGCCGCCACCCGGAGCAGAAAATCTTCCTGTGCGGCTGCATGGCGGGAGAAACCAAGGTCTCCGACCGCGTCAAGCACAGCTACCCCCACGTGGACGGCGTGTTTTCCACCCACCATCTGTGGCAGTTTCCGCAAATCCTGTGGAACGTCCTCAGCGGGAAAAAGCGGCAGTTCTTTATTGAAGACGAACCCGGCTCCATCGCCGAGGGCATTCCGCAAGTCCGGGATTCCAAGCTGAAAGCCTGGGTTTCCATCATGTACGGCTGCAACAATTTCTGCACCTACTGCATTGTCCCCTACGTCCGTGGGCGGGAACGCAGCCGTCAGCCGGAGGACATTCTCGCCGAGTGCCGGGCGCTGATTGAGGGCGGCACGAAGGAAATCACCCTTCTTGGGCAGAACGTCAACTCCTATGGCAAGGATTTGAGCTGCGGCATGGATTTTGCCGACCTGCTGGCCGCCATTGCCCAGATTCCGGGGGATTTTCTCATCCGCTTCATGACAAGCCATCCTCGTGATGCCAGCGAGAAGCTCTTCGACACCATGGCGCGTTATCCCAAAATCGCGAAGCATCTGCATCTCCCCTTCCAGTCCGGCTCCTCCCGGGTGCTGAAGGCCATGAACCGCCACTACGACCGGGAGACCTATCTGCAAAAGGTGAACTACGCCAAAAAGGTCATGCCCGATCTGGTGCTGACCAGCGACGTTATTGTTGGCTTCCCCGGAGAGACCGATGAAGAATTTGAAGAGACCATCAGCCTGATCCAGTCCGTGCATTACGACAGTCTGTTCACCTTCATCTTCTCCCCCCGCCCCGGCACCCCCGCCGCGAAAATGGACGATCCCACCACGAAGGAAGAGAAAAACCGCCGCTTCGACCGGCTCTGCGCAGTGCAGAATGCCATTTCCGAGGAAATCCACAATTCCTACATCGGCAAAACCCTCCGCTGTCTTGTGGACGGCAAAGACAAAGACCTTCTCACCGCCCGCACCGAGGGCGGACGCTTGGTGCGCTTCCCCGGCCGGGACGACATGGTCGGCACCTATCAGGACATCACCATCACCGCCGCCACCACATGGAGCCTGAGCGGAAAAACGGCGGATATCTGCTGAATTTTTGTACAAACATAGAACAGGACGGAATCAACATATGGCACAGGCAACGAATGAACTGACCCCCATGCGGCGGCAATATCAGCAGATCAAGGACCAGCACAAGGACTGCATCCTGATGTTCCGGCTGGGCGACTTCTATGAAATGTTTGACGAAGACGCCAAACTGACGGCCCGGGAACTTGACCTCACCCTGACCACCCGTGACCGGGGCAAGCCCAAGGAGGAACAGACGCCCATGTGCGGCGTCCCCTACCACAGCGTGGACTCCTACATCGCCCGGCTGGTGCAGAAGGGCTACAAGGTCGCCATCTGCGAGCAGATGGAAGACCCTGCCACCGCCAAGGGACTGGTGCAGCGGGAAATCACCCGCATCATCACTCCCGGCACCGTCACCGAAAGCTGTATGCTGGACGAAAGCAAAAACAACTACATCGGCTGCATCTACGGCGAAAGCGGAAAATTCGGCCTTGCCTTCTGCGACGTTTCCACCGGTGCGTTTTTCACCACGGTGTGCTCTGACGCCCAGAACGTGGCCTCTGAGCTTGGTCGTTTCGCCCCCAGCGAAATCCTCCGCTACGGCTCCAATGTGGACTGCGAGGTCATTGACGACGCCGTTTTCCGCCGCCTGAATTGCTGTGTCAGCGAGGGAAAGCAGGAGCTGTTCGCTCTGGAAAGTGCGGAAGCACTGCTGGAAAATCACTTCCATGCCACCCTTTCCCAGATGGGCATTGCGGGAATGCCCGCCGCCGTCATTGCCAGCGGCGCACTGCTGCAAACCCTGCTGACCCTGCAAAAAAACGACCTTGCCCACATCCGGGAGCTGCAATATTACACCACAGGCCGGTTCATGGAGCTGGATTTGGACGCCCGGCGGAATCTGGAACTGACGGAGACCATGCGTTCCAAAGAAAAGCGGGGAACGCTTCTGTGGGTGCTGGACAAGACCCACACCGCCATGGGCGGGCGGATGCTCCGCTCCTGGCTGGAAAAGCCCCTGCTTGACCCGGTGGAGATCACCCGCCGCCACGGCGCGGTGGAGGAGCTGACGGACAACGTCATCGTCCGGGGCGAGCTGGAAGAAGCGCTGCGGGACGTCACCGACTTAGAGCGGGTGCAGACCCGCATCGTCACCGGCACCGTCAACTGCCGGGATTTGCTGGGACTTGCCCGTGGCTTCCGGGCGCTGCCCGACGTGAAGGCGCAGCTGCAAAAGTGCGACTCTCCCCTGCTCAAGAAGCTGGAAGCGGCCATCGACCCCCTGACGGACTGCGCCGACCGCATTGAAAACACGCTGGTGGACGATCCTCCCCTGACCATCCGGGAGGGCGGCATCATCCGCAAGGGCGCCAGCGAGGAAGCCGACCGTCTGCGGGACATCATGGAGGGCGGCAGCGGCACCATTGCCGCCATTGAAGCGTCAGAACGGGAAAAAACCGGCATCCGCACCCTGAAAGTGGGCTTCAACCGTGTATTCGGTTATTATATTGAGGTATCCAAGTCCTTTATCGATCAGGTGCCCGCGAATTACATCCGCAAGCAGACCCTCGCCAACTGTGAGCGCTACATCACCCAGGAGCTGAAAGAGCTGGAAAATCAGGTGCTCACCGCCAAAGACCGGCTCACCGCGCTGGAATACCAGATCTTCACCCAGCTTCGGGAATACCTTGCCAAGCAGGCCGCCCGGGTGCAGCAGACCGCTGCCGCCGTGGCCGCCGCGGACACCCTGTGCAGTCTCGCCGCCGTGGCGGTGCAGCGGGGCTACTGCCGCCCGGAGATCACGCTGGGGCGGGAAATTACCATTGAAAACGGCCGCCACCCCGTGGTGGAGGCCATGCTGAAGGACTCCCTGTTCGTCCCCAACGACACCCACTTGGGTGCTGAGGACAATCAGGTGTCCATCATCACCGGCCCCAACATGGCGGGCAAATCCACCTATATGCGTCAGGTGGCGCTGATCGTGCTCATGGCGCAGATGGGTTCCTTCGTCCCCGCCCGCAGCGCGAAAATCGGGCTGGTCGATCGGGTGTTTACCCGCATCGGCGCCAGCGACGATCTGGCTTCCGGACAGTCCACCTTCATGGTGGAGATGGCGGAGGTCGCCACCATTCTGAAATACGCCACCTCCCGCAGTCTGCTGATTCTGGACGAAATCGGCCGGGGCACCTCCACCTACGACGGCATGGCCATCGCCCGCGCCGTTCTGGAATACGCCGCCAATCCCAAGCGTCTGGGTGCAAAAACCCTGTTTGCCACCCACTATCACGAGCTTTCCACGCTGGAAGACAAGCTGCCCAATGTGAAAAACTACAACATTGCGGTGAAAAAACGGGGTGAACAGATGATTTTTCTGCGGAAGATCGTCCCCGGCGCAACGGACGACAGCTACGGCATCGAGGTCGCCAAGCTGGCGGGCATCCCTGCCCCGGTCATCACCCGCGCACGGGAAATCCTCGCCGAGCTGGAAAGTGAGGGCGTCGTGTCCGCGCCCGCGGCGGCAAAGGAGCCGGAAGATCAGGTCAGCATGATGGATCTGACCTCCCAGCAGGTGGTTGCCGCTCTCAGCGCCATTTCCGTGGAGACCCTGACCCCCATTGAAGCCATGAACGAGCTGTACAAACTGAAGAAAATGTTGGATTAAGCTATGAAACGAAACCGCAGTCTCTCCGCCTGTCCCACCGCGCAGGAATCCGTCGCCGGCGGCGTCTACTTTATTTTCCAATGGTTGCTGCTATCCTTAATTCTGCAAATGGTCAACGATCAGCTATCTCAACCGCTGACGGATGCAGAGCTGAACTTTACCTACTACCTTATCAATTTTCTGGCGACAATTCTGATTTATCACGAGTTCTTGGGACGCAGCGCCCGGCAGGCGACCCAGCACATAGCGTACTTCTGTCAGGCGGTCGTTCTGGGGCTTGCCGCCTACTATGCCTGCAATTTCCTGACCCTGCGGCTGATAAGGCTGCTGGTTCCCGGTTTTACCAACTACAATGACGCCGTTATCTCCGCCATGAGCCGGAGCGGACGCTATCTTATGGTCGTCAGTACCGTGATTCTGGTTCCGCCTGCCGAGGAATGCGTCTTCCGGGGGCTGATCTTCCGCAATCTCTACGGAAAATCCCGGTGGGTAGCCTACGTTGTCTCTATTCTCGCCTTTGCCGCCATCCATGTTCTGGGCTTCATCGGAAAGTATTCTCCCCTGGAGCTGGTCATGGCGGTGCTGCAATACCTCCCGGCGGGACTTTCCCTCGCCTGGGCGTATACCAAAAGCGACACCATTTTCGCGCCGATTATCATCCATGCCTGTATCAATCTGGTCGCCATCGGCGGCCTGAGGTGAATCTATTATGCCGAAAATCATTCAGTTATCCCCCCATATCGCCAATCTGATCGCCGCCGGTGAGGTGGTGGAGCGCCCCGCGTCCGCGGTCAAGGAGCTTCTGGAAAACGCGGTGGACGCGGGCGCGTCCAAAGTCATCGTGGAGATTCGGGACGGCGGCATGACCTTCCTCCGGGTCACGGACAACGGCTGCGGCATGTCCCCGGAGGACGCCCGGACGGCCTTTCTCCGCCACGCCACCTCCAAACTCCGCTGCGCCGAGGACCTTGCCGCCATCGGCACCATGGGCTTCCGGGGCGAGGCATTGGCCGCCATCGCCTCCGTCAGCCGCATCGACCTTCTGACCAAGACGGCGGGCAGCATGTCCGGCACGTCGCTGAAGCTGGAAGCGGGAAAAATTCTGGAAGAAACCGAGATCGGTTGTCCCGAAGGGACGACCATCATCGTCCGCGACCTCTTTTTCAACACCCCCGCCCGGATGAAATTCATGAAATCCGACACCGTGGAGGGCAGCCGTGTGACCGCCGCCGTGCAGATGCAGGCGCTGGCCCACCCGGAGGTAGCCATCCAGTTCCTCCGGGACGGCAAGCAGGTACTTTCCACCCCGGGAAACGGCGGATTGCAGGCGGCGGTCTACTGCGTCTATGGCCGGGACTTTGCCCGGATGGTGAAGGTAGACAGCCGCTGGGAATCCTACACCCTGACCGGCTACGTCTCCAAGCCCACCGATGCCCGCCCCAGCCGGGGTCTGCAAACCTTTTTCGTCAACGACCGCCCCGTAAAATCCAAGCTGCTGGTTTCCGCTTTGGAGGAAGCCTACCGCAACCAGATCATGGTAGGAAAATTCCCTGCCTGCGTGCTGCATCTGACCCTGCCGCCCAACGCCGTGGACGTGAATGTCCACCCGGCGAAGACGGAGGTGAAATTTCTGTCGGAAAAAGCGGTATTTGACTGCGTTCACTACGGCGTATTGGGAGCGCTGAACACCCAGACCGACCGCCCCGAAATCCGGTTTCGGACGCCCGCCGGGGAGACCGCCGCGCCGGTCACGCCCGGCGCCCCTGTCAAGGCGTCCGCCCCGCCCCAGATGCCGCCCCGTCCGGAAAATCCCGCTCCCAAAGGCACCTTTTTCCGCACCATGACGCCACAGGAGTACAAGACCTTCTCCGCCGCCCTGAAGGACGCGCCCCAGCCGAAGCAAGCTGCGGCGGCAGCAACGGCGGCAAAAATCGAGCGTCCCGTCAATATGCCCCTGCGGGAGTTCGTGATGCTTCCTCAGGTTCAGGCGAGCCAGACCCCACCCAAAGTGGAAAAAGTTGCGCCTGTACCCCCCGCTCCCCCCAAAAAAGAAGAGCCGGAAGAAATGGAGCAGACCCAGCTGCCCATGCCCGCCGAGATCCAGTGGCGGATGGTGGGCGAGCTTTACAACACCTATATTATTGTGGAGCAGGGAGACGATGCTTTTCTCATTGACAAGCACGCCGCCCACGAGCGCATTCTCTTTGAAAAGCTGAAAGCCCACCCCGAAAAAATCAGCGCCCAGAGCCTGCTGTCCCCCATCCCCGTGCGCTTAAGTCCCGCCGCAGCCGGGGAGCTTCTTGCCAACGGGGATATGCTGGACGAATTGGGCTTTGCGGTGGAGGAATTCGGCGAAAACACCGTGCTTCTGCGGCAGATACCCATGGATCTAAGCCCGGATGACGCCGCCGAAGCTGTGGAAAGCCTGTCCGCCGACCTTTTGTCCGGCCGCCGGGAAAGCAAGGACACCGTCCGGGACGAGCTGCTCCACACGGTGGCCTGCAAGGCCGCCATCAAGGCCGGGTGGGTCAATGATGAGCAGGAGCTTCTCGCCGTGGCCAAGGAGGTCATGAGCCGGGAAGACCTGAAATACTGCCCCCATGGCCGTCCCATCTGCGTTTCTTTAAGCAAAAAGCAGCTGGAAAAGCAGTTCAAGCGGACGTAACGCCGCCCTGTCTGGAGATTTCTATGAACAACATCATCTGCATCGCCGGGCCGACGGCATCTGGAAAAACCGCGCTGGCCGCAACACTGGCGAAGGAACTGAATGGTGAAGTGGTGTCCTGCGACTCCATGCAGGTGTATAAGCGCATGGACATCGGCACCGCGAAGCCCACCTTGGAGGAAATGCAGGGAATCCCCCACCACATGATCGACGTGGCCGAGCCGTGGGAGGATTTTTCCGTCAGCCGCTACTGTGATATGGCCGCCCCCATTGTGGACGATATCCTTTCCCGGAGAAAAACCGCTGTGATCGCAGGCGGGACCGGGCTTTACATGGATTCTCTCATCCGGGGCAACGCCTTTGCCCCCTTCCCCGCCACCGGTGTCCGGGAGCGGCTGGAAGCGCAGGCGGATACCGTGGGCATGGAGGCCATGCTTTCGCAGCTTCGCTCCGTAGACCCCGACGCCGCCGGGCGTCTGCATCTTTCCGACCGGAAGCGCATCCTCCGGGCGCTGGAGGTTTATCTGGAAACCGGCGAGACCATTACGGAACACAACCGGAAGACGCAGGCCGTTCCGCCCCGGTACTCCCCTATCTGGCTGGGGCTGGACTTTGCCCAGCGGAAGGATCTGTACCGCCGTATCGATCTGCGGGTCAGTCTCATGCTTCAGCAGGGGCTGGTGGAGGAAATTCAGGGGCTTCTCGCCGATGGCATTCCCGAAAAGGCCACCGCCATGCAGGCCATCGGCTACAAGGAATTCGTGGATGCTCTTGACGGCCGGTGTACAATAGAGGAAGCCGCCGATCTGGTGCGCCAATCCTCCCGCCGCTACGCCAAGCGTCAGCTGACATGGTTCCGCCGGAACAAGGCCATCCACTGGCTCATCCGGGAGGCTGGAGACACCGAGCGGGAAATTCTGGAAAACGCTCGACGGATTGTGAGCGATTTTGACAACTGAAACGTGTTAGGATGTGGATACCCTAAAAATACGGCAGTTCTTGGGGAGTTATGTACCTGCCGAATATGAGAAAGAAGGTATCCATATGTCTGACGCGATCAACTTACAGGAAGCTATTTTGAAGGAGGTGCGACGGGACAAGGTTCCCGTGACCCTGTTTCTGATGAACGGCTTCCAGCTCCGGGGTGTCATTACGGGCTATGACAGCTTCGTAGTGGTGCTGGTATCCGATGGCAAGCAGCAGATGATCTACAAGCACGCCATCTCCACCCTCGCCCCCATGAAACCGCTGAAGGCCGCAGCCGCAACTGCGTGACGCAAAAAGGGCAACGGAGCATAAGCCTTCCGTTGCCCTTTTTTCAGTGTAAACTCCGGTTCCCAATCTAAACAGAAAGAAGAATTCTTATGTCTATCGCCGAAAACGTCGCCGAAATCCGCCGCCAAATGGACGCTTCCGCCCTCGCCGCGGGACGTGACCCAAAGGAAATCCTGCTCTGCGCCGCCACAAAAATGAACGACGCCGACGCCGTGCGTCAGGCCATTGCCGCCGGTGTGGACTGCTGCGGCGAAAACCGGGTGCAGGAGCTGACCGCCAAGCTCGCCAAGAACGCCTACGACGGCGCGCCGGTGCACTTCATCGGCCATTTGCAGACCAACAAGGTCCGGCAGGTGGTGGGCAAGGTGTCCCTCATTCAAAGCGTGGACTCGGAGCGTCTGCTCGCCGCCATCGACCGGGAAGCCGCCCGGCAGGGCATTGTGCAGGATATTTTGCTGGAAGTCAACATCGGCGAGGAAGCCAGCAAGTCCGGTTTTGCCGCGGAGGACATTCTCCCTCTGATGGAAAAAATTGGTGAATTTTCAAACATATGTATTAAAGGTCTCATGGCAATCCCCCCAATCAGCCACATTTCGGGAGAAAATCAAAAATTTTTTCAAAAAATGTTCCACTTATCTGTTGACATAAGGCAGAAAAAATACGATAATGTCAAGGTGGACTGTTTATCCATGGGCATGTCCGGAGACTTCGCCGACGCGATCGCTTCCGGCAGCACGATGGTTCGTGTAGGCACCGCTATTTTTGGTGCCAGAGACTATGCCAGGGATTCATCAAAATGATGTGAGCATACATTAGGAGGACATATAGAATGAGCTTGTGGGATAATGTAAAGAAATTTGCCCAGCCCTACGCAGACGACGATTACGATGATTACGGCGAGGATGACGATTACCTCGATGATTATGAAGAACCCGAGAAGCCTGCTCCCGCCCGCCGCAAACCCCGCCGCGCGCCGGCACCCGCTCCCGCCCCCGAGGAGGAAGAGGAGGAGCTGTCTCTTATACACATCTCCGAGCCCACGAGACCGGAGCCTATCTCG
>ENA-OZEP01000801-OZEP01000801.1-human-gut-metagenome-genome-assembly--contig:-NODE-801-length-12192-cov-4.894290_pt1 | contig 12192 bp, 10 predicted proteins | sample MGYA00245074_ERZ653621 | MGnify/ENA primary metagenome ERZ653621 (study PRJEB26926, sample SAMN06165020) | human gut metagenome | biome: ENVO:00009003; feature: ENVO:2100002; material: ENVO:00002003...
GATAGGCTCCGGTCTCGTGGGCTCGGAGATGTGTATAAGAGACAGGCTTTATAGGTCTTTTGATTCCGCATTTTGTACGCTTGATATTTGGTTCTAATCACAAAAAGCTGCTGCCGGTAGCAGTTGCTTTTGGCGGTTTGGTAACCGTAGTGATGGATATTTTATCACGAACCTTAATCAACGGCATCGATATTCCCTTGGGTGTTGTCTTTTCTCTGATTGGAGCACCTTGCTTTATTTACATGATGCTTAAACAAAATTACAGATTTGGAGCTAAATAAAATGGATATAAAAGTAGAACGCTTAAAGGTGCAGTTTGGCGACAGAGAAATTCTTAAAAATATTTCTTTGGATTTTCCCAAGCAAAAATTTACAGGCATTATTGGTCCTAACGGTAGCGGTAAAAGTACCATGCTCAAATGTATATATCGCGTTTTAGAGCCTGACAGCGGGGTTATCTATCTAAACGGCAAGCCGTTAAATCAGTATACTGTCAAGCAAAGCGCTCAGCTGCAGTCTGTTTTGGCACAACATAATTATTACAATTTTGATTTTGAAGTGCTTGATGTTGTGCTGATGGGACGCAGTCCTTACAAAAATTCGATGGAAGACGATAATGCAGAAGATTACGCTATTGCTAATGAAACTTTGCGGGTAGTTGGCATGGAAAAATTTGCGCATAGCAGCTTTTCTCTGTTAAGCGGTGGTGAGCAGCAAAGGGTTATGCTGGCACGTGCGTTGACGCAGCAGACAGAATGCCTGATTTTGGATGAGCCTACGAATCATCTGGATATCAAATATCAGCTGCAGCTGCTCAATATCATCAGCAGTCAGGGGTTTACTGTTGTTGCGGCCTTGCACGATTTGAATATTGCAGCCATGTATTGTGATGAAATAATCGCTATGAAAAATGGCCAGGTAATGGGGCAGGGAACGCCGGAGGAGCTTTTAACCAGCCAATTTATCAGTGATTTATTTGAGGTCGAAGCTGATGTTTTGCGTAAAGCGGACGGCAAGCTTTTGATTGCTTATAAAAATTGAGGTCAATATGGAGCGAATAAAAACAGTAGGTACAATAACAGGTGTGCTGCTTCTTGCCTGCGGCATTTTAAATTTTACTGTTGGCATAGGCACTATCTATATAGGCTTTCAACAGACAGCGCAAATACTTTGGCAAATTTTTCAGGGTACGGCAAATGGTAATATTCTGGCTGACGTTATCTATTATCTGCGCTTGCCAAGATTGGTTTTGGCAGCGGTTGTAGGCTATGGACTCAGTATAACAGGCTGTGTTATGCAGGCTGTTATGCGCAATTCCCTGGCGGATCCTTATTTGCTGGGTATTTCCTCCGGTGCCGGATTAGGTGCCGTTATCGCAATTATTTTGGGCTTCACCAGTGTTGCCGGCTTTGATGCCATTGGCTGCTTTGCGTTTTTGGGAGCCTTTGCCGTGACCATATTTATTGTTTTGCTTTCTTTAAGATTCGGTAAATCCGGCACAACGGCAATACTTCTTTCCGGTATGGCTTTGAACGCAGTTTGTGCGGCAGGAATCAGCCTTTTGATTTCTATTTATGCCGATGCGGAACGTATTCAAAGCGTAACCTTTTGGCTGATGGGCAGCCTGCAGACTGCTGATTGGCGCAATACAGGAATTTTATTGGCTGTTGTATTTTTTATTTCGTTATATTTTGTCAAAAATTCACGCATTCTCAATCTGATGCTTTTAGGTGATGAGGTGTCAGTTACCTTAGGCTATGATTTGTCGAAAATGCGCCGAATTTATATTTTGCTGTGCGCGCTGATAGTAGGCTTGATTGTTTATAACTGCGGTATTATCGGATTTGTCGGTCTGGTAATACCTCATATAGCACGCTTGCTTTGCGGTGGTAACTATAAAAAGGTTTTGCCCATGAGTGCGGTGCTTGGTATGCTGTTTATGGTTTGTGCCGATGTTATCAGCAGAACAATCATGGAAGGCTCTGAGGTGCCTATAGGCGTTGTTGTGTCGGTTATAGGTGCGCCAATCTTTATTTATTTGTTGATCAGTAAGAATTATGGGTATGGTAAGAGATGAAAAAATATATTATCAGTAGTCTTATTATTGCGCTTGCCAGCAGTATTTTGGGCTGTCAAAGCCTCGATAAGCAGCAGGCAAAGCAGCAAGATAAACCGGTAGTTGTTAATAATATTAATGTTGATAACTATTATGTCAAGGGGACCAATAAGCAGGTATTTGATAAGGTACCGCAGCGCGTGCTTGTAATTGGTGAAAATGAGACGGAAACTTTGCTGGAGCTTGGTGCGGCGCCGAATATTTTAATGGCTGTTGCCCAAAATAGCAGAAAATATGCTATGCGTCAGGAAAACTGGGAAGCGTTTCAAAAAATAAAGAAATGTCCCAGCGGTTATCTGAATATGGAATATGTTACAAGCATGCATCCTGATTTAATTATTGCCCAGCAATGTGTATTTATCCGCAACCGTTTGAATAACACCGATTATTGGAACGAACGAGGCGTAAAAACGCTTGTGCCCTTGAATACCAATACTCCGAGCAAGCATATCATCAAGGAAACAGTAGATAAAGAAATGCAGTTTGTTCGTGATTTAGGCGCGGCCTTGCGAGTGGACGCTAAAGCTGAAGCGGTTGTGAAGAGTACATATAAAACTATAGATGATATTAACAAGGCAAATGCTTCCTATACTAAGCCTAAGGTTATGATAGTTGAATTTATAAGCTCGATGATCAGCTATGACAATACAAAATTAGTTGGCGACATGGTAAGCAGAATCGGCGGTAAGGTTGCTGAAACACCGCCTGTTATAGGCTTTGAGAATGTTGTCAAAGAAAACCCTGATGTATTGTTTGTTGTGTGCAGTCATGCAGATTACGGCGAGTGCATTACGAAGCTTACGGAAAACCCTGCTTTGCAAAATTTGCCATGCATCAAAAATAAACGTACCTACAGTATTCCTCTGCGCTTTACCTACGGAACAGGCTGTCGCACGGAGGATGGACTGAGATTTTTGGCAGAGCGCATGTATCCGGGTATAGAGATTAAGTGAAGCGATAATAACTGAATAAATAAGCGAGAATAGAACTCCGAGAAACTAAAGTTTTACTTTTGGTTGACCGGAGTTTTTCTCATTCATCTGCCTATCTCTTGCAGACTTTCTTATAAAATGGTATATAATTTATCTAATCCAGATTATACAAATCACGATTAGATAAATGAGGTGAGTAAGATGTTCATCGGTCGCAAGGAAGAACTGAATTTTTTAGAGGACAGATATAATAGTGCAGACGGTCAGCTTATAGTGCTTTACGGCAGAAGGCGTGTAGGCAAAACAGAGCTGTTGCGTCAATTTTGTCAAGATAAAGAGCACATTTTTTATACTTGTACAGAAATTATTGATGAAAAACAGCTTGAAGCGTTTAGTCAGCGATTATTGGAAAAAAATCACCAGGCGGCAAAATATATTACTCACTTCAGTGATTGGGAGCAGGCCTTGCTCAGTATATCGGAGCTGGCAAAAGATAAAAAAATAGTTGTAGTTATCGACGAATTCTCCTATATGCTAAAAGGGAATAATGCTATTCCTTCTATTTTGCAAAAGCTGTGGGATGAGGTTTTAAAGCAGTCTAATGTAATGCTGATTTTGTGTGGCAGCGCAATTTCATTTATAGAAAAAGAAGTTTTAGCAGAGAAAAATCCGCTTTATGGACGTGCTACAGGAATTTTAAAAATGCAGGCAATGGATTTTTATTCTGCACAACAGTTTTTTCCTAATTACAGCATAGAAGACAAAATTACTGCTTATGCAATTTTGGGCGGTATTCCGCATTACTTAAAGCAGTTCTCCTATAAGTACTCTTTGGGTGAAAATATTGTACGTAATATTTTAAGCAGAGGCAGTGTGCTATATAGTGAAGTGGAGTTTCTTATGCGTCAGGAGCTGCGTGAGACAAGCGTTTATAATGCAGTGATTGAAGCTGTTGCTTTAGGTAATACCCAATTAAATGATATTTATCAAAAAACTCAGATTGATAAAAGCAAGCTGAGTGTATATTTGAAAAATCTTTTGGAATTGGGGATTTTGTGCAGAGAGTTTTCTGTGGATGCCAATATTAAAGAGCAGGCTAATACACAGAGAGGCTTATATAAGGTTACCGACAATTTCTTCGTTTTTTGGTATGCCTTTGTGTTCCCGAATTTATCTTAGCTGGAATCAGGTGATGCAGGAGAAATTTATCAATATGTTGTCAAGCCTGAGCTGGAGCGTTTTACATCGTATGTATTTGAAGATGTTTGCCAGCAATATTTACGTAAGCAGAACAGAAAACATGACTTGCCGTTTTATTTTACCAAGATTGGCCGCTGGTGGAATAAGACTGATGAGATAGATATTATGGCAGTTGATTACAGGCAAACACAAATACTTTTGGGTGAGTGCAAATATAAGCATAGGTCTGTAGAGGTAAAAGACTTGAAGCACTTTTTAGGCAAAAAAGTAGCGCAGGATAAGAGGTTATATTATTATTTCTTTTCCAAAGCCGGTTATACAGAGCAGGCGGTTGCTTATGCGGCAGAACATGGGATAAAGTTAGTTTCCTTAGATGAGCTGGTTTAGGTGTGTAGGATAGAAAAATTATAAAAACTCTGAGAAACAGAAGTTTTACTTTGACTTCTCAGAGTTATTTATTTTTAGAGTAGTAAAATATTCTATATACTTACTTTGTTAAACTAATGAAAATCATATTATAGGTAATGATAATATGTAAACGGTTCTAACATAACAGCAATATATATCAGTTGTCGTTGATTGTTAATGCGATTTCATGCTACTTGACGCAGTATGTGTGTTATGCTATAATTTTGCATGAAAAATAGGATTAAAATCTATCGGTGAATAATTGAATAGATTAGTATATCGGGTGTCGAAAGACTTAATAAGTAAGCAGGTGCGAAGCCTGCGCTGTCACGCAGCTGTAAAGTGGAGCAAGCCTTAATTATGCCACTGGGAAACCGGGAAGGCGAGGCTTGCGAGGAAACTGAGCCAGAAGAATTGCCTGAGAAAGTAAAGACCAAAGTATGCTGCGAGTGACAGGAGAATGGTAAAGGACAAGTGCGTCCTTCTGTCATGGTGCAGAAGGGCGTTTTTTTCTTGCCGGAATACTGGACGCCCTTTATAAATATGCTTTTAGCCGGAGCCGCACGCGAAACTCGGACAGCTCGGCGGCAATGGTTAAAAAATAAATTTTTAATGAGGTGGATGAGTATGTTAAGAAACAAAAAAGCACTGGTTATGTCAGTGCTGTGCGCTGTTGCCAGCGTAGGCTTTGTTATGTCTGCAAGTGCTGCAGAGCAAACTATGCATGGCAATCTGGATGAGGTTGTTGTTGAAGGAAGAGCAGATGTTCTTCCGGGGGGATGGCAAGTAAGGAAGCTTCTATGGGTATTCTTGGCAATAAGGATGTAATGGATGTACCTTTCCAAACTACTACTTTAACGGAAAAAACGATTACTACTTTTGGTGGTCCTAACCAACCTTTGCAAAGTGTATTAATTAACAATCCAGCTGTAAGAAGTGTTGGCACAACTTTGCATAATGACTTTTCTATCAGAGGGTTAAAATCTACTGGATCCTCTTTATATGTTAATGGTATTCCTGGTCTTATGACACAGTTCTGGGCTCCATCTTATATTGCTGAAGATATTCAATTTATTTCCGGTCCTAACAGCGGTATTTCTGGTTTACCAAGTTCTTATGAAACGTCTAGTGCTGGCGGCATCGTGAACTTTGTTTCTAAAAAAGCCACAGATAACGATATTAACCGTTATAAACAAACTTTTTCTGGGAAAAGCTCTTTTGGTGAATATATTGATATAGGTCGTCGCTTTGGTGAAAATAAAGAGTGGGGTGTACGTATCAATACAGAATGGTTAGACGGAAAAACTGCTATTGATAATCACGATATGGAAGCACAAGGTATTTTTGCTAATATCGACCATAAAGATGATAACAGTAAGTCTAACTTACTCATGGGTTACAGACATTTAAATATTGAAGGCGGTGCTCGCTGGTTTACCCTTAAAAATGCTAATGGTAAACCGGTAAGTGATATTACTAAAGTTCCTTCTGCTCCTGATGCAGGTAAGAACTATGGTATTCCGGGCTTAGCAAAGGAAGCTGAAGGTTATATTTTTGCTTTGAATCATGAGCAGAAATTTGCTGATGGCTGGAAATGGTTTGCTAATGCTGGTTATAACTATAATAAATTAAACCGTAATATTATCGGTGCAAGTAGTAATTTCACTATTATTAATGATAAAGGTGATATTGCAAATAATCTGATGTCTACTCAAACTGTTACGAAGAACTATTATGCACAATTAGGTATCAATGGTCAGTTTAAGACTGGCGATTTAGAGCATGATGTTACCTTGGCTGCTGATAAAGCTTGGCATAGTATAAAGGGTGCTAAGGACATGTACAAAGATGGTTCTATGGGTAGCGTTGCTGGTAACCTTTACAACGGCATTTATGGTGTTGGTGTATGGTTCCCGAAAATTGAACCTGGCTTGAGCAGTAAAGACCAATATTGGGGCATTTCCTTAGCAGACACGGTGAAATACAATAAAGCACAGTTGCTTTTAGGTGTTCATAAACATGCTGCGTCTGTTGACAGTTATAATAAGAAAACAGAAAAGGTTACAGGTCATGTTGATAGCAATGCTGTATGTCCGACTTATGGCTTTGTATATCAACCTGATGAACATGTTTCTATGTATGCAAGTCATTCTGAGAACTTTGACAAAGGTAGCGTAGTGTCTGGTACTTATGAAAACAGTGGTGAAATTCTAGATCCAGCTAAAACTAAACAGAACGAATTTGGTGTTAAATATGAAAATGCTGGCTTTGTAACTAGCCTTGGTGTGTTTGATATTACCCAATCAAACAATATTGTTGTGCATCGCGATGGTTATAGCAAAGACTTTTTCCTGCAAGATGGTGAAGCGAAATATAAAGGTATTGAACTGTCTGTAAATGGTAAGTTAGCACCGAAATGGAATGTTATGGGTGGTTTCATGTATCTGGATGCAGAACAGCATAAAACAGCTAGAGGCACTAATGATGGTAAGGCAGTAAATGGAGTTGCCCGCTGGAACGCTGTTGCAGCATTGGAATATCAAGCAGATGATAATTTCAGTGTTATTGGTCGTGGCGTATATGTTGGAAAAGCTGATATCTTTAATGAATCCTTACAGGTTCCTTCTCATATGACTTATGACTTAGGCGTTAACTATAAAACAAAAATTAATGCAACACCTGTTACTTTCTCTGCAATGTGCTACAATCTGACTGATAAAAACTATTGGGATGCACATACAGGCAATGGCTTGATTCTTTCTAATCCCAGAACCTTCATGCTGTCTGCTCAATTTGACCTTTAATTTATGATGTTTAAGAGGGCGGTGTTACTGCCCTCTTTTCTTTAAAATTACATAGTTTTGGTAGTGTTATGAAAAAAATATATTGTATTATTGCTCTTATATTACTCATTCTTGCGAGCGGTTGCGGCAAGCAGGAAGATATTAAGGAATCTGCGATAAATAAAGATAATGATACAGTGATTCTTGCAGGCTATCGTCAGCTTGCTCCCGGTAATAAGGATGCCTATTATTGCAGCAGCTCATTAGGTGTTTGGGAGCCTTTGATTACTAAGGACAAGGATAATAAACCTGCACCTTGTCTGGCGCAAAGCTGGGAGATGCAGGACAATGGTAAAATTTGGATTTTTCATCTGCGTAAAAATGTCCTGTTTCATAACGGAACAAAATTTAATGCGGATTCGGTGATTGCTAATTTTGACCGGATGAAAAAAGGTGTTAAGCGGTCAACCTTTTATGGCTTGAATATAGATGCATTCTATCCTTCACTGTTGAAATATGAAAAAATAGATGAGTATACTGTTAAACTGACCTTTAAAGAAGCGAATATTAATGAGCTGTATAAGATGACGGATTTCGGCAGTCCGATTTATGCTCCGGAATGCTTCGCTGAAGATGGTAATTTTAAAACCTTCGCAATAGGCACCGGACCGTATAGAATAATAGAAAATAAACTGAACAGTCATGTTAAGATAGAGCGTTATGATAATTATTGGGGTGAAAAGGGCAAAATAAAAACATTTATTGTGCGCAAAATACCTAATACGGATACACGTTATGCTGCATTAAAATCCGGCGAAATTGACGGCGTAACCGATTTGAATGCAATACCGCCTTTTTTAGCGGAAGAACTGAAAAAGGATAGCAATTTTGTTGTTTATAAAAATAAATCGACGATGGTACGCTATTTGGCATTAAACGGTACTAAATTTCCTTTTAATGATGTCAGGATGAGGCAGGCTGTAAGTTTGGCAATTGATAGGCAGGATTTAGTTAATGCTCTATATATGGGCTATGCCATACCGACTGTTAACATTTTGAATTATTGCAGTCCGGGATATAAAGAGTTCCCGGTAAGATATGATTTAGAAGAAGCAAAGCGTCTTGCGCATGAAGTATTAGGGGATAAGCGTGTAGAGATTGTTTACGGAATTAACGGTGCGGAGCCTTTGCAAAAAGGCGAAGCAGAAATTATTGCTTATTGGCTGAAAGATATTGGTTTAGATGTTAAAATAAGAGTATTGGAATATGCAACCTTATTAAAAATGATACGGAAAGGGGAGTGCAATATAGTTCGTCTGCAGAAAGGTTTGGCCAACGGTGATCCGTATACTGCCTTGTATCCCTTTGTAATGCCTGACGGAGCGTTAAACAAGAACAATAGCGTTGCGTATGAAAATGATGAAATTGTTGAATTGATGAACGAGGTAAAGCATACTACAAATGAGCAGAAACGACGCGAGATATTCAATAGAATACAAGAAATTGCTGTTGAAGAGCAACCGGTAGTTCCTTTGTTCAACGATATGGCAATAGCTGCGACCAGCAGCCGTATAAAAAATTATGGTGTCATCAATAAAATTGAACTTGTAACAGATGATGAGTAAAATTTGCAATGATATATTATGAAGAGAGGAAAACTCTATGAACCAATATTATCAGGATAACATGCTCTTTGGCATGAACCCTTCAAGCTATCTGCATCGCTACGCCGTCAACGGCAAGGTGTCGGGAAATCTTGCCTGCATCAGCGAAATCAAAAATGCCGCCGTTGTCTTATACAGTCCGCGCGGCTGCGGCTTTCATTACCGCTGTCATGTGCGCAGCGGCCAAAGACCGGTTTATGAGCTGGAATGTGCCGATTTGCGCAACAATGATGTAATTTTCGGCGGTGAAAAAAAACTGACGGCTTTACTGCAAAAGGTGGAACGTGAGCAAAAGCCGGAGATTATTTTTCTGCTGCCTTCCGTGGTATCGGATATTATCAATGATGATTTGTCTGGCTTGGCCTGCAGCCTGCAGCCGCAGTTTAAAGCAAAGCTTGTGCCGATTACGTCGCAGGTTTTTTCGCATATGGACAAGAGCAACGGCCGCAAGGTTTTGCGTGAAAAGGCTTGCCAAAAGCAGAAGCAAAAGTTTTCTTCCAGTGCGGTCTATCCCGGCTGCGGTTATGTAGAGGTGATGGATGCGCTGGTTGAGCAGGTGATGGAACCTCAAAGCGTAGAGCCGCTGAGCGTAAATATTGAAGCCTTTGTCTGGGGCTATAATGGTGAGGATAAGCTGCAGGGCATGAGCGAGATGCTGCAGAAAATGGGAATTACCGTTAATGCTTATCTGCCTGCTGCTGATTTGCAGACAATCAAAAAGGCTCCGCAAGCAGCGCTGAATATAGTACGTCGCAAGAAGTGGGCGTTGGCGATGGAGCAACGCTTTGGCACGCCGTTTCTGCATGTTGCCGATATGCAGGAGTGGCATGGTATTGAAGGAATCAGTGATTTGTACAGGCAGATTGGTAAAATGCTTGGCTGCGAGGATGCTGTCGAACGCGTTTTGCAGGAAGAATATGAACGGGTTGCCGACCGTTATCAGGAGCTGCGCGCGGAATTTGCCAAGTATAAATTCTGCCTGATTGCGCATGGTATTGCATATTTGCCAGATGCTTTGCGTGTTTATCAGCAGGATTATGGTCTGCCGATTACGAAAATATGCATTATCATGAATCCTTCCTACCAGGCGGAAACCGGTTTGGATGATGCAATGATGCAGAGATTTAAGGACAGAATTGAGCTTGCTAAGGCTGAGTATGGCTGTGATGCGGAAATTTTACTGGAGCCTTCGGAAGAGGCTTTGCGTGAAGCTGCGCAGAGCTGTGATTTTGTTATCTGCAACGGTCATCCGCGCTATGCTTCTTTAAATGTTCCGGTGCTCTATAATTTGTTTGACCGCTCGGTGTGGTCTTATCAGGGCTTTGTGGATATTATGGAAGAGGTTTGGCAGATGCTGCAGCAACCGCAGCGTACAGGAAGCAGTCTTTTGCTGAGCAAGCTGGCCTATGACCCGGTATTTTATCCGATGCGCGAGGCTGATAAAGACAGTAAAGCATCACGCGAGCTGTATAGCAGAGTATGGAGGCAGAGAAAATAATGAAACCATTAAGTAGCTGTGCGTTGTTTGGTGCTGTGCGTGCTCTTGGCGGTATTAAGGATGCCTTAATCCTGCAGCATTCGGTTGTCGGCTGTCAGTGGGGCAGCCTGGCATTCAGATATGCAGGCAAGCCTTATGATGTACGTCAGGCCTCTGATGTTATCTATGATGAAGATGTTGTTAATGGCGGCGAGAAGGTCTTGCGCAAGGCTTTGCAGGAAGCGGAGCGTATTTTTGCGCATTGCGGTGCGGTATTTGTAGTCAGCGGCTGCGTGCCGAATATGATCGGCGATGATGTGGACGGTATTTTGGCTACTACCGAAGTCTCGCAAAAATTATTGCATGTAAAAGCGCCGGGATATGCAGGAAATATTGACAGCGGTGTGGAAACAGCTTATTTAGCGTTGCTGCCCTTGCTCCGAACCGCGGAGAAAAAACATGCTGCCACGATAAATATTTTTGGCATAATGAACGATGATCCTTATGCTGATAATGATTTGGAAGAGCTGAAAAAATTTTTAGGTTCCAAGGTTAAAATTAACTGCGCACTGCAGGATTGCAGCTTGCGCGATATTGCAGCAATGCCGCAGGCAGAGCTGAATATCTGCTTTGGCTATGGTGAGCTGTTGGCACAAAAGATGCAGGAAAAATTTGGCGTGCCATATATCAAATGCGCTTATCCTTATGGTGTGGCAGGCATGCAGAAGTTTTTGTGTCAGTTAGGCGAAGCTTTGAAAATTGATTTTTCTGATGAGCTTGACGAACTGGAAGCAGCGGCTGAAAAGCTCGTTTATCGCTGTGCGGATTATCTGGTGAATTTATACCAGCTGCCGGTGGCTTTGGCTACGGACAAGGCACATTTAGCGGGCTTACAGAGCTTTTTTGCCGAAGAACTGGGCATGCGCGTTGTTATTGCAGAGGACACTGCGGAATTTAGCTTGGATAAAATGGCAGAGGCTGCAGCAAAGCACAAGCCTGTATTGTTTTGCGGTTCTTCATTCTTAAAGAATTTGGCTGAAAAATATCAGGTGCCGTTAGTGCGCTGTGCTTATCCTGCCTTTGACCGGCTGTGCTTTACCGATAATACGCTGATTGGAGCGCGTGGTGCTGCCTTGCTCATTGAGCAGATTGTTAATGGTGCCTTGCAGCAGCAATATAAAACAGATGGCCGATATGCCGGCTTGCGTGAAAGTGTTTGTGAGGTAAATCATGAGTGAGCTTGAAACACATCCCTGTTTTACAGCTAAATGCAGCGATTACGCCCGCATTCATTTACCAGTCGCACCCAAATGCAACATGCAGTGCAACTATTGCCTGCGCAAATACAGCTGTGTGAATGAAAGCCGTCCCGGTGTTGTGGCTCGTGTCATGGTGTCGGAGGATGCAGTCGACTGGTATCTGCAGATGAAGGCTAAGGTGCCTAAGCTGACGGTAGCAGGTATTGCCGGGCCCGGCGATGCACTGGCCAACTGGACGGCGGTCAGCAGAACGCTGAGCATGATTCGTGAGGCTGATAAGGATGTTTTCTTCTGCCTTTCGACCTGTCTCTTATACACATCTGACGCTGCCGACGATCGCATAAGTGTAGATC
>ENA-OZEP01000802-OZEP01000802.1-human-gut-metagenome-genome-assembly--contig:-NODE-802-length-12186-cov-4.950458_pt1 | contig 12186 bp, 8 predicted proteins | sample MGYA00245074_ERZ653621 | MGnify/ENA primary metagenome ERZ653621 (study PRJEB26926, sample SAMN06165020) | human gut metagenome | biome: ENVO:00009003; feature: ENVO:2100002; material: ENVO:00002003...
AGATAGGCTCCGGTCTCGTGGGCTCGGAGATGTGTATAAGAGACAGGTATTATACTATGGCATTTGTAGATTATTACAAGATTCTCGGTGTAGATAAGAACATCCCGCAGAAGGATGTGCGCGCTGCATATCGCAAGCGTGCTAAACAGTTTCATCCGGATTTGCATCCTAACGACCCAAAGGCAAAGGCTAAGTTCCAGGCGCTGAACGAGGCGTATGAGGTGATTTCGGATCCGGAAAAGCGTGCTAAGTACGACCAGTACGGCGAACAGTGGAAGAATGTAGGAGGCTTCGGTGGTGGAGGCTATGATGGAGGTGCCGGCGGAGGTGCCGCTGGTGGAAATCCATTCGAAGGCTTCGACTTCAGTAGCTTCGGTGGTGGAGGAGGCGGCTTCTCCAGCTTCTTCGAAAATCTCTTCGGTGGAGGTCGTGCCCGTGGTTCACAAGGTGCCGGTTTCGGTGGCTTTGGCGGATTCGGTGGAGCCGGTGCTGGTTTCGGTGCCGGTGCTGAATATGGTACAGGCGGATGTAACGGCGGCTGCGGTAGCCGTAGCGGCAGAACGAATACGGGCGAGATGAACATGAATGTGAATATCGACATGTACACCGCACTGCTCGGTGGTGAGGGTATCATCACATTGAGCAATGGTTCGAAGATTAAACTGAAGATCAAACCGGAAACCCAGAACGGTACCAAGGTACGTGTTCGCGGCAAGGGTTATGACAGAGGTGATGGAACCTTTGGTGATTTGATGATTACCTATAACGTGAAGTTACCTACTGGTCTGAATGAAAAACAGAAGGAATTGCTCCGACAGATGAAGGAAGCAAAGTAAAAGGAAAAAAGAAAGCTCCGATGGAATCAACAATCCATCGGAGCTTTCTTTTTAATCAGAAACCTTGTTCATATTGAAGGCAGAAACTTTGCCATCAGGTGAAACAACTGCAGAAATCTTAAAGAGTTGTTCCTTCTTGGTTCCATCTGTCAAATCCACGTTCTGGCGGGCAGAGAACTGTACCTGATACTCATATTCCTCATCGCCAACCTCGCGCTTCTTGATCTGGTAGTCGTTGTTGATGAGCCAGTTCATATTGGCTACATCATCTTTATAGAGCTTGTCCATAAAGGTAACGACATCTGCCTTAGTAGCCGAGCTCTTACCAAGCAATGAAGAAAGGATATCCTCGCAGGTAGCAGTCAATCCATTTGCATTACGTGAATTGATGCTCTGGAAGAACTGACGGAACAATCCGCTCACCATCTGCTTTTCTTCTGGCTGGAGGTCACGGCTCTTCACCTTCTTCAGGGCATTTTCTGCCTCTTCGATATGAACACCATCTGTATGAGCATTCAGGTATGCCTGATAGGCATCAGCTGTATCTGCAGCCTTAGCTACATTCCAGTCGAGGGAATCTATTTTAAGCAAAGCTTCCTGCTTGTGCAAACTGTTAGGATACTTCTGGAGATATGCTTCAAAAGCTTCTTTCGAACCGCTCACTACCGCATTGGTCCAATCCTGGTCGTTCTGCTTCAACTGGTCAAGATGAGCCATGATGGAATCGCGATGTGCTTCATCCGCATCCTTGTAGGTATCGAGATAACTCTGCAGTACCATCGGATCGCTGCTTTGCATCGCATACTCATAAGCTTCCATCTCCTTGTTGCGATTGGCACTGTCGTAGAAGTAATACATAATGCCACACGCCAAGACAGCAAAGATGAATGAGATGATGAAGATAGAGCGGGTGTTCTTTTTCTTCTGTGGTTCCTGAGGAGTTTTGCCTTCTCCGCCATCATTTCCGCTCGCAGTAACACCAGTACGACGTACTGGAGGTACTGGTGGAACAGGAGGGGTTGGAGGGGCTGTCTGAGAAGTAGAAGATACTACTTGAGAAGTCGAAGAAATCTCTGAAGCTGGAGAAGATACCGGAGACGGAGGGGCAACCGGTGTTTGATCTTTTACTGCTGCAGATGATGCAACAGGATGCGTAACACCCACTGCTATCTCATGACAGTTTGGGCACATCTCCTGACTGCTGAAATAAACCTCACCGCAATGAGGGCATTTAGTGATTTTTCCAGCTATCTCAACGCCACAACTAGGACAGGTTGGAGCCTTGTCACTGATCTGGCGGCCACATTCTGGACATTTAATAATTGCCATAGTTTTATTTAAAGTTTATGTTTTACTAAAAATGATTCATATTTCTATGCTTTCAGACGATATTCACTCTTTACCTTAAAACTAATCATAAAGTTCAAAGCTCCAAGTTCAAAGTTCAAAGTAACAATGTCTTATCTGTGTCTGAATCTAATCTCTCTCAATCGATGCCTGCCCATGAATCTGCTCTTATCCACGTAGCCATTGATACCGTTCAGTTTTCCTTTACCGGTATATTGCCACATCTCAAAGTCTCTTCCATCCTTGAGCACTGGTTCTCGCTTGGTATATTGTGCTATCATCAGTTTGTAACTGTCGAGCTTTCCCAAGAGATAATGGTCATAGAAGTTGGCACCCGTATAGATGAGCGGCTTCTGTTTGTATGCCTTTTCCACGAGATGCAGGAACTTAAAGAGTGAGTCGCAAAATTCTTCTGTTTCCAAACCACTCTTGGTCTCTACGTCGATCATCGGCAAGAGATCCTGATCGCCCGGACGGCATTGAGCCATGAAATTCTCCAACTGGGTTTGCTGAGGAATACGGGCACGATAAAAGTGGTATGAACCCACCTTGAGTCCATATCTATGAGCCAGATCAATATTCTGCTTATATTTGCTATCTACATTGGTTCCACCTTCGGTAGCCTTCAGATAGACATACGCCATCTTGGAGTTATCGCCCACCGTTTCCCAGAATACATTGCCCTGATAGTGGCTGAGGTCTATGCCATGCACATGACTGCAGGTATCCTCGCATTGCACCTGCGCGCTTGCGCATAGTGTTATAATAGATGATATTATTGTTATACAAAATCGTTTCATAGATGCAAAGGTACGAAAATCGCTTGAAATTCGTCACAGAGTATGCTTATTTTTTATATATTTTATATTATTCTTCGATTTCTGAGAGCGAGCGGTAAAAGTTATTGCAGAAATTGCTGATAGTTTCTATGGGCGCATATTCCAGATATCGCATACTGCGGCGCAGGTTTTTGCGCATCGTGCCACCGGTGGTGCGAACGAATCCAGCCTGAGTCTGCTCGAATAAAATTTCCTGCTGATCGAGACTGTTATAATAAAGCGAACGGAGGGTCAGCTTGTAGGCACCACGTTCTACACGGCGCACGAAAGGTATCTCATCCTGTTCAAATTCGAAGAAAAGGATAAGTACACTGCCCTGCAACTGCGCCATACGCTGGATGCGGAGCTTGCGCAGCCATTTTTCCAGTTTTACGAAATCTACCTTGTCGCCCTTGGTGCGCAGGTAGTTTCCCATCTCGATGATGCCGCCAAGATTAACGCCATTGGCTAATATTCCATTGATATTGGATACGATGATGCGAAGTAAATGAATGGTCTCAATAGAGGTGTCGATGGCATGACGCTCGTTTTCCTGTATGCTGGCTAAACGTCGGTTCAGGAAACCATTGTTCATGCGTACTTCACCCGCAGGCACATCGCTGAGGTTCTTCATCATCTGGGCTATCTTCTTCTGTTTGAAGGTAGTCATCGGTTCCATCTCCTCCTTCGTATGAAAGTGATCGGAACGCAGCTTGACAAAAAGGTTTCTCTGTAAAAAATCCATCGTGTATTCATTTAAAAGTTAAACAATTGAAATAAGCTACTTCCATTCTAGCTGTATCGCTTCGGGTAACGAAATAGTATCGAAAACAGCGCAGCTATACCGATAGCCAGAGGATAATAGAGGTATGGAAGGATATCCATCGGACTCAGTTTGGCAAGACCTGCTGCCAGAAGCATCTGTACTCCGTATGGTATCAAGCCCTGAACCGTACAGGAGAAAGTATCGAGGATACTGGCTGCCTTGCGGTTGTCAACTCCAAACTTATCACCGATTTTCTTGGCTATATTGCCTACCGTGAGGATGGCAACCGTATTGTTGGCAGTACATACATTGACCATGGAAACCAGTGCTGCAATAGACAGTTCGGCTCCTCGCTTGTTGCTGACGTGTGCCGTAATCTTGTCGATGATATAATTGATACCGCCATTCTCACGGATGATTTCGAGCATGCCACCCGCCATCATTGCGATGATGACCAGTTCGCCCATACCGATGATTCCGTTACCCATGGCTGAGAACCAGCCGAAGAGATCGTAACCTCCGGTAGCACCCAGGAGCTGACAGCTTACACCAATCACACCACAGAGCAATGTTCCCATCGTAAGAACCGCCATCACATTCATACCCGCCACAGCAGTGACAAGCACTACCAGATAAGGGACTACCTTGACATATTCTACCTTCGGAATATCAGTAGGTGCCTGCAGACCGATACCCATCACGGCATAGATAGCCAGTACAATAACGGCGGCAGGTACTACGATAAGAGAATTGACACGGAACTTATCGCTCATCTTGCAATTCTGAGTCTGGGTAGCTACTACCGTGGTATCAGAGATAAAGGAGAGATTATCTCCAAAATAAGCTCCACCAACGATGATAGCTGTCATCATACCTGTATTAACGTCCATGGAGTGGGCGAGTCCCGCAGCTATCGGAACAAGTGCCACAACAGTACCTACACTTGTTCCGATGGATACGGAGATAAAGCAGGCTGCCAGAAACAGTCCCGGCAGTATCATGCTGGCGGGAAGAATGCTGAGTGCAAGATTGACAGTTGCATCGACAGCTCCCATCGCCTTAGCCGAAGCTGCGAAGGAACCTGCCAATACATATATCCACAACATGAGCATCAGATTGTTGGCACCGGCACCCTTGCTATAGGTATCTACACGACTCTTGATGGGCATACCACCAGAAATCGCTATGGCATAGATACTGGAGATCATAAATGCCACGGTGAGCGACAAATTGGTATCCTTATGACTGGCATCTACCGAATAGACGGTGAATGCCACGATGAGGACAATCAACAAAAACAATGGCGACAACGCCAACAATCCTTTCTTATTACTCATGTTTCTTTTTAAGTTATTACAATGTTACTCCATTCTTGAAAATGGAAATCTCACGATAGCCGTTGTACTCGTTGCGAGCTTAGATCTGCGTTCTGCGGTAGAAATCGATATTCTCCTTCATCAGCAGCTCAATAGGCATGTAATTCACCGGATTCACCTTCTTCTTGAGAACGATGGCACGGAAGAGGGTATCCACGCAATAGTAGCCCTGCATATAGGCATGCTGTGCGATGAGGAACGAGATACTGCCTTCGCGCAGACATTTTGCATTCTTGCCCACCATATCATAACCCATGATCTGTACATCACGGCGATTGGACTTAAGCAGATAATCTCCCACGATATGCGCCTTCGATGTCAGTGTTATACAATGATGTGTAGCAGGATGTTCTTCAAAGTACTGACCCAGCATCTTCTGGTACTCGTTGCGGGTTCCGTTGAGCGGCAGATCGAGAACATGGATGACTACCTGTGGAAAATGGTCGTGCATATAATGACGGAATCCCACCTCACGGTTATCCTGCTGCTTGCTGACTACATGACCGTCCTTGGTCTGTCTCATCAGCATAATCTCTTGTTCCTTTCCAGCAAGCATCATCAGCATCTTGGCTGCAAAATAGCCAGAGCAGAAAGAATCCTGTCCATAGAAGGAGAGCGGGCGCAAGTCTGGCATATAAGAATCGAGCAGGATAAATGGAATACCCTTTTGATGCAACTGGTCTGTAAAACCACGTGTCACTTCCAGAGATGATGGCACCACGATGACACCCTCTGGTTTGGCATCAAGAATCTCTTGTGAAACAGCCTTGAAAGAATCCTCACTGGAACGCTCGTAGAATCGAATCTCCAAATCGATATGGAAATCCCGGCGCTGGTCTTCGCACTTTCGGGCACCTTCTTCTATCTCTTCCCAATAGGCTTCCGACTCATGCTTCGGTATCAGAAGGCAAAATGTATAAGCCTTGTTGTATGCCAATGCACTGGCATACATATTAGGTTGATAATTCATTTCCTTGAGTGCTTGTTCCACCTTCTCACGAGCCGGCTTCGACACGTTCGGGCGGTCGTGGAGCACACGGTCCACTGTTCCTACAGATACGCCTGCTCTTTCGGCGATATCCTTGATTCTGATTCTTTCGGCCATTGTTTTTAAGTTTATGGTTTTGAGCACATCGCACGTACATTATTATATAGTAGGAGACATCTTATCTTGAAAGACGACAGCGTTCCTATCATAACTGTGCGCACAAACTGTGCTTTTTTACTATGTTTTGTTGAACTGCTGGTTTGTGTGCGGTCACACCGTCAGCATTCGGGCGCAAATATACAACATTTTTTTGAATTGTGCGAATGCACAGCTCTTTTTTTGCACAAAAAACGAAAAAAAAGGAGAAAAAAAGGGAAAAAGTGAGAAAAATACGAAAAAATAGGGCGATAAATGAAAAAAACTGCGATTAAATTTTGGTATTCGAGAAATTATAGCTATTTTTGCCAGCGGTTACGGACAACTACAATAAAATTGTCTATTAGTAAACAAACAATAAAAACAAAGAAATTAAAACTATCAAACAATGGCAAAGATTGTAACATTAGGCGAGATTATGCTTCGTTTGTCACCAGAAGGCAACGATCGTTTCATCCAGAGTGAGTCACTTCGCATCATCCCTGGTGGTGGTGAGGCTAACGTTGCTGTTAGCCTTGCTAACTATGGTCACGATGCATATTTCGTATCAAAGTTGCCAAAGCACGAGATTGGCCAGATTGCAGTAAATGGTCTTCGTCGTTATGGCGTCAATACTGAGTTTATCGCCCGCGGTGGTGATAGAGTAGGTCTCTACTATGCAGAGACAGGTGCTTCTATGCGCCCATCTAAGGTTATCTACGACCGTGCTCACAGCGCTATCGCAGAGGCTGATCCTTCTGATTTCGACTTTGACAAGATCATGGAGGGTGCTCAGTGGTTCCACTGGAGCGGAATTACTCCTGCTATCAGCGACAAGGCTGCAGAATTGACCAAGTTGGCTTGTGAGGCTGCTAAGCGTCATGGCGTAACAGTATCTGTTGACCTCAACTTCCGCAAGAAGCTCTGGACATCAGAGAAGGCTATCTCTGTGATGCGCCCATTGATGAAGTATGTAGATGTTTGCATCGGTAACGAGGAAGATGCTCAGCTTTGCCTGGGCTTCAAGCCAGATGCAGACGTAGAAGGCGGCAAGACTGATGCTGAGGGTTACTATGGCATCTTCAAGGGTATGATGGAGGAGTTCGGCTTCAAGTATGTCGTTTCTACGCTCCGTGAGTCTCTTTCTGCTACTCATAATGGCTGGAAGGCTCTTATCTATGATGGTAAGGAGTTCTATCAGAGCAAGCACTACGACATCAACCCTATCATCGACCGCGTGGGTGGTGGTGATTCTTTCTCTGGTGGTTTGATCCATGGTCTCCTGACTAAGGAGACTCAGGGCGAGGCACTTGAGTTCGCTGTTGCTGCTTCTGCCTTGAAGCACACTATTCCTGGCGACTTCAACTTGGTTTCTGTTGACGAAGTTGAGAGCCTTGCTGGCGGTAACGCTAATGGTCGTGTACAGCGATAACACTTAATATTTAACATTAAAATAAGAAGATGGCAAAGTTTAGCAAAATGCAGGTCATGGCAGCTATGAAAGAGACTGGTATGGTTCCTGTATTCTTCAATAAAGATATCGAAATCTGCAAGAACGTAATCAAGGCATGCTACGAGGGTGGCGTTCGCGTATTTGAATTCACCAACCGTGGCGATTTCGCTCACGAGATTTTCGGAGAGTTGGTAAAGTGGGCTGATAAGGAGTGCCCAGAGATGATCTTGGGTGCTGGTACAGTGGTTGACGCTGGTACTGCTTCCTTGTATCTCCAGTTGGGTGCAAACTTCATCGTTGGTCCTAACTTCAACCCTGACATTGCTCCAGTATGTAACCGTCGTTTGGTGCCTTATTCACCAGGTTGTGGTTCTGTAACAGAGATCAACAATGCTCAGGCAGCAGGTTGCGATGTAACCAAGGTATTCCCTGCAGGTAATGTAGGTGGTCCTTCATTCGTTAAGAATGTAATGGCACCATTGCGTTGGAGCAACATCATGGTAACAGGTGCAGTAGAGCCAACAGAGGAGAACCTTACTCCTTGGATCAAGGCAGGTGTTCTCTGTGTAGGTATGGGTTCTAAGCTCTTCCCTAAGGAGACTGTTGCTGCAGCAGATTGGGCTGCCATCACAGCCAAGTGCCAGGAAGCTTTGGGCTACATTGCTAAGGCACGTGCATAATCAGAATGCATAAAAGATTTCATCATATTTATGGCATCGCCATCATCTGTATGATGGTGGCGATGTTTGTTTTTTCAGCTTGTTCGCCATCGCATAAGGGCGAAGTAGATGAGCTGAATTATCTTTCTTATGCGCTTCACTATCGTAACCTTGATTCTACTAAAGTATTGGCAGAGAAGGCTTTGACTCTTTCCGAAGACTATCCTGCCGGATATGCGGAGGCTTGCAACAACCTGGCTTTTGTGGCTATTGCCAAGATGGATTACCATACTGCCAAGCGATGGCTTGACAAGGTAAACGAACGCAGTGACAACCAGATAGAACTCCTTATTGCCGACGTTCAGAATATGCGACTCTGTCAGCGTGAGGCCCGCAACAAGGATTTCTACAGCTTTAGAGAAAAAGCCATCCGTAAACTGCGAAGAATCGGTGAGGAAATAGATAACCTTCCTCTTCGGGAGCGTCAGCGCGCCATTTATGCGAAGAGTGAGTTTGATATCGTTGCTGCCACCTATTTTTATTATGTACAGCTAGATAAGCCGATGCTCAATGCGCTGGCAGATCTTGACCCGGATGAAGTGGAACAGGATACGGCACAGTATCTCAACTATCTTTATAATATGGGAGCTGGTGGCGCCATCACTCATGGCACCCCACAGGAAATCTGTCAGGCGGAATTTGATATGCTCATTCGCCTCTACTTTTTGGCAAGTGGCAGCAATCCTTATCCATACTGGCAGGCAAACGCACTGCAATCTATCAGCGAACATATTCAGGATCCGGAACAGCGCGATTTCCTGGTAAAAAACAATCTTCCGGCATTCCAGTATCTCAATGTAGAACAGATGCCTTTGGAACTTCTGGCAGGAAACTTTGCGCAACGCGCACTCAATATCTTTTCTGAATATGGAGACGTTTACCAGACGGCAGGAGCATACCGCACACTGGCAGAATGCTACTGGCAGATCAAGGATTATAAATCGGCAGGCGATTGCCTGAATAGGGCACTCAACCAGAACAGGGCTATCCAGCAAGCACCCGACCTGGTGGCTTCTATCCGAGAAAGACTCAGCCTGGTTTATTCCGCCATCGATGATAAGCCGGAAAGCGATTACAACCGCAATATTTACCTCGACTTGCAGGAGCAGAGCCGACAGGACAGGCAGTTGGAAGCGCGTGCCACTCAGTTGGACAACAATGCCGTCCAGCTGAACACGATGATTGCTGCGGTAATCTTTATGATAGTCCTAGTTGTGGTCTTGCTCTATGTATTCGACAGAATGAAGCGCCGCAATACCAAGGAAAGTTCTGTAGAATCCCTACTGATACCTTTACATGAATGGGAAGAACAGAACACGCAGCATATCAATGCGTTATCAGAAAAGTATGAAGAATTGGAAGAAGCCAAAAATATGGTCCAGCTTCATATATCTGACAATAGACGCCGCAACCTGGAACAGCGTGCCAAGCTTTCTCTGGTCAATAGCATCACCCCATTTATCGACCGTATGATCCATGAGGTAGATAGGCTGATGAAGGGTGATGATTCAGAAGAAGTGAAACAGGAGCGATATACCTATATCTCAGAGTTGACAGATAAAATCAATCAATATAATTCCATTCTCACCGATTGGATACAGATGCGCCAGGGAGCCATCAATCTCCGCATTGAGAGTTTCCCGCTCCAGCCGCTTTTCGATATTGTTGCCAAGGGAAAAATGAGTTTTCAGATGCGTGGGGTCAAACTGACCGTACTGCCTACAGATGCCATGGTAAAGGCAGACCGTACGCTGACACTATTCATGATTAACACCATCGCCGACAACGCCAGGAAGTTTACACCTGCAGGAGGTGAGGTCGTGGTAAGCGCCAAGAGCCATCAGGCATTTGTGGAAATATCTGTAAAAGATACGGGAAAAGGTATGGATGAAGAAACACTGGAGCACATCTTCGACCGCACTTATACCGGCGGACATGGATTCGGATTGCTCAACTGTAAGGGCATCATCGATAAGTACAAGAAAATCAGCTCGCTCTTCTCTCCTTGTAATATTCAGGCAGAGAGTGAGCCGGGAAAGGGTAGTAAGTTCACTTTCCGACTGCCTTGCGGTATTCGGAAAATGCAAATGATACTGATGCTTGCCTTGATGCTGATAGGTTGTAATATCCCATCTGCCGTACTGGGAAGCACTCGGGAAAATGTCTCTATGCACAGAACAGACAAGCACAGAACTGACAGGCACAGGGGCAATAAGCAGACATCGCGATTGCTGCAAAAAGCAGCATCCTATGCCGACAGTGCCTATTTCAGTAATATCAATGGCACCTACGAGCGGACCCTGGCTATGGCAGATTCGTCTCGCAGCTATCTCAACCGATACTATCTGACATTGAATCCTGATGGGAAATATCTGATGGTGGCACATCCCATGAAAGGAACCGCTGCCGAAATCCAATGGCTGCACGACAGTTTGCCAACCAACTACGAGGTCATACTCGATATCCGCAATGAGAGTGCCGTGGCAGCACTGGCGCTCCACAAATGGGAACTATACGATAGTAACAACAAGGTATATACACAGCTCTTCCGTGAACGGAGTGCGGATAATTCGCTCGATAACTACGTAAGAACCATGCAGACTTCAGAAAACTCGAAGGCTGTAGCCATCGTCTTGCTGATTATCCTGCTGTTACAATTGCCACTGGCATATTATCTGCTATACTATCGCCACATCCTCCGTTATCGCTATGCCGTAGAAAAGATCAATGGCATTAATAAGGTGTTGCTCAGTGGTGATTCCAACACGGATAAGCTGAAACAGATTACCGGAATCTGGACTCCATCCGGCAGCAATAACATACGTAACGTCCAGCTTTTCCCGCAGCTCAACGAGGTGGTGAAACGTATCTCGCAGGCACTGAAGCAAAGCATTGATATGCAGCAGAATGAGGCTACGAATATAGAAATGGCAGAAGATGAGCTGCATCGTGCAGAGTATGAAAACGGAAAGTTGCACATTGCCAATTCCGTACTCGACAACTGTCTCTCTACGCTCAAGCACGAAACGATGTATTACCCATCGCGAATCAGACAGCTTATCGACAGTACACCGGAGGATGTTACTTCCCTACAGGAGTTGGTGGATTACTACAAGGCAATATACACGATGCTCAGCGCACAGGCAATGGAACAGGTGGAAGGAACCGTGAAATGCGACGCAGACTTGCTGGCATATCTCAGGAAACTGATCACTGGCGGAGTGAAGAACTTCACTTATCAGGAAACAGCCGCATCATCCGCCTATGTAACCTGCCAGTATATCCTTCACGATATTCCATTTGACGCAACCCGGCATCCACATCTCTTCACACCGCTCACCAGCGATATGAAATATCTGGTGGCCCGCCAGATTGTGAGAGAAATAGGGGAGGCAACCAACCTCCGTGGCTGTGGCATTCTTGCCAAGCCGTCATCTGATGGCAAACTCATGATAGAAATCGTTTTACCTGAAAAAATAATAAAGACAAAGACATGAATAAATTTAAGGTTATTATAGTAGAAGATGTGCCTCTGGAATTGAAAGGCACAGAAGGAATCTTCAAGAACGACATACCCGAAGCTGAAATCATCGGCACTGCGGATAGTGAAATCGCTTATTGGAAACTCATCAAACAGCAAAAGCCAGACCTTGTACTGCTTGATCTTGGCCTGGGTGGCTCCACCACTGTTGGAGTAGAGATTTGCCGTAGTACAAAGGCTGTCTCTTATACACATCTCCGAGCCCAC
>ENA-OZEP01000813-OZEP01000813.1-human-gut-metagenome-genome-assembly--contig:-NODE-813-length-12012-cov-33.291294_pt1 | contig 12012 bp, 10 predicted proteins | sample MGYA00245074_ERZ653621 | MGnify/ENA primary metagenome ERZ653621 (study PRJEB26926, sample SAMN06165020) | human gut metagenome | biome: ENVO:00009003; feature: ENVO:2100002; material: ENVO:00002003...
GTCCGGTAATCGACTGGCACTGGTACGAGGTGATGTATGGCGAGCGCTATATGGACACCCCACAGACCAACCCAGAGGGTTACAGGAAGACCTCTCTGCTCTATCAGGCAAAGAATCTGAAGGGCAAGCTGCAGATTATCCAGGGCTTGAACGATGTGACTGTAGTGCCACAGCACTGCCTCACCTTCCTCAAGGCTTGCATCGCAGCAGGCACCCAGCCAGACTTCTTCGTCTATCCTGGCGAGCCTCACAACATGAGAGGTCATCAGAGCACTCATCTGCATGAGCGCATCAGCAATTATTTCTTCGATTATCTCAAGTAAATATCTAGGAGTAAACATCCCCCGGAAAAGGGGAGTTTACTTCTACATCAAATAACAAACAATAACTTACAGCAAATGAAAATTTTATTGTTAGGAGGCGGTGGCCGCGAGCACGCCTTAGCATGGAAAATCGCTCAGAGCGAAAAGTGTGAGAAACTCTTCATCGCTCCTGGTAATGCCGGTACACAGAATGTCGGCGAGAACGTAAATATCAAGGCTGACGACTTTGAGGCGCTCAAGAACTTCACAGTAGAAAATGGCGTTGATATGGTGGTAGTTGGTCCGGAAGACCCATTGGTAAAGGGTGTTTACGATGACTTCAAGAACGATCCTCGCACCCAGAACATCCCTGTCATCGGTCCATCAAAGGCTGGCGCCGTACTGGAAGGCAGCAAGGACTTCGCCAAGAAGTTCATGAAGCGCCACAACATCCCTACTGCCCAGTATGAGACTTTCGACGGCGAGCACGTAGAGGAAGGCTTGAAATTCCTGGAGACACTGAAGGCTCCTTATGTATTGAAGGCTGACGGTTTGTGCGCCGGTAAGGGCGTTCTCATCCTCCCTACCCTGGAAGAGGCTAAGAAAGAGTTCAAGGAGATGCTCGGCGGTATGTTCGGCAACGCTTCTGCACGCGTAGTCATCGAGGAATTCCTCAGCGGCATTGAGTGCTCTGTATTCGTATTGACCGACGGCAAGAACTACAAGATTCTGCCTGAGGCTAAGGATTACAAGCGCATCGGCGAGCACGATACCGGTCTGAATACCGGCGGTATGGGTAGCGTTACCCCTGTACCATTCGCTACCAAGGAGTGGATGCAGAAGGTAGATGAGCGCATCATCCGTCCTACCGTAGAGGGACTTGCTGAGGAGAATATCGACTATAAAGGATTCATCTTCTTCGGTCTGATCAATGTTGAAGGCGAGCCTATGGTCATCGAGTACAACTGCCGTATGGGTGACCCTGAGACAGAGAGCGTGATGCTCCGTCTGAAGAGCGACATCGTAGATCTCTTCGAAGGTGTAGCAGCAGGCGATTTGGACAAGCGCAGCATCGAGTTTGACGAGCGTGCTGCAGTCTGCGTAATGCTCGTAAGCGGCGGTTATCCAGAGGCTTACAAGAAGGGTTATCCTATCCAGGGCATCGATGACGTGGAAGGCTCAGTAGTATTCCACTCCGGTACAGCCATGAAGGATGGTCAGGTAGTAACCAACGGTGGTCGTGTCATCTGCGTAAGCAGCTATGGCAAGGACAAGGAAGAAGCCCTGAAGAAGAGCTTTGCCGAGGCACAGAAGATCCAGTTCACCGACAAGTACTTCCGTTCTGATATCGGACAGGACCTTTAGATTTTAATGTTTAATGTTGAATGTTGAATGTTGAATTAGGCTAGCGCCCTTGAGTCCGTTAGGCAATTCAACATTCAACATTCAACATTCAACATTGTTTTAAGCATTCAACATTGAATTAGATGTTAAGAAAGAAAACTTTTCAAAATAAAGTAGCGGCTAGCCGCTACTCTTTACCTATTACTGCAACCCTTGCCACACTGGTTTGGGTTGCAGTAGGTTTATTGGTATCCAATATCTGGGTAGAATTTGCTTTCACAGCCATGTCTACCCTGCTGATGGTGGAACTGAACAACCGTAATGCCCTCATGCGTACCTACAGCCGAATGGTATCTTGCAGTTTTCTGGCATTACTGACGATGACAGGACTCCCCCACCTCTCTTTAAAAAGCAGTATTGTGACGATGTGTTTCATCGCCTTTTATCTCATTATCTGGAATTGCTATCAGGATAAACGCTCTACAGGCTGGACTTTCTACGCCTTTGCCTGCATCGGTCTGGCATCGATGATTTTCGTGCAGATAGGCTATTTCATGCCTATCCTGTGGATTATGATGATGGTGTTTACCCTCTCGTTTAGCGTAAAGACATTCTTTGCATCCCTGGTAGGTCTCATCGTGCCCTACTGGTTTGCAGCCGGTTATTTCTTCTATACCGACAACATACAGGGGCTGGCTGACCACTTCTGCGAATTCATCAACTACAGCGAACTCTTTGATTATTCGCAGGTTACCGACCATCAGATTCTGAACCTGAGTTTCATTACCCTGCTCACCATCATCGGTTCCATCCACTTCATACGCACCAGCTACGGCGATAAGATACGAACCCGCATGATCTACGAAACGTTTATCATGATATCGGTTGCCTGCATCATCTTCATCGTCCTCCAGCCTCAACATATACAGGAACTGGGCGGCATCCTGATTGTGAATACAGCACCGCTTATCGCCCATTTCATCACATTCACCAGAGGTAAGTTTACCAACATCTCCTTCATCCTGCTGCTCATCATGCTGGTACTTATCATGGCTTACAACATACTCGTACCAGAGAGCATATTACTATGAGCTGGATAATAGATTTCTTAATGAGCTGGGGCTACTGGGGCATGCTGGTATCAGCCTTCCTTGCCGGCAGTTTCTTTCCCTTCAGCAGCGAGGTGGTGATGTCGGGCTTACAGGCTGCCGGACTGGAACCTATCCAGCTCGTACTGTATGGAAGCATCGGCAATGTGCTCGGCTCTATGTTCAACTATGGCGTAGGACGGATGGGCAAGCTGGAATGGATAGAGAAATATCTGCATGTAAAGAAAGAGAGTCTCGACAAGGCTCAGAACTTCATGGCCGACAGAGGAGCCTGGATGGGATTCTTCGCCTTCCTGCCCCTGTTGGGAAGTGCCATCACCATCGTTTTGGGACTGACGAGAGCCAACATCGTTATTTCTGTCATCAGCATCACCATCGGAAAGGTGTTGAGATATGTACTGCTGGTTTACGGACTCAGTTTTATCTTTTAAACAAGCTGCAAAGAAAACAAAGAATTGATTCATATAGATTGACTGCTTATGAGAAAGTATTTATACCTTATTATATTATGCGTGGTTTTCGCGGGCTGTAAAGGCAGCCAGCAAAAAGGCAACACCGCAGAAAGTAACGGAAAGGAATCTGTCGCCAACAGCGATGGCAAACCTGCTGTTACCGTAACCATCCCTCCCTACAAGTTTTTCGTTGATAAGATTGCCGGAGATAAGGTGGATGTCAACGTGATGGTATCCAACGGCAACAATCCAGAAACTTACGAGCCTTATGCCCAGCAGATGATGGAACTCTCCAGGAGTGCCCTCTATCTGAAAGTGGGAAGCATCGGTTTCGAACAGACCTGGATGAAGAAACTGCAGGACAACGCTCCTGACATGAAGGTGATAGATACCTCCACAGGCATCACGCCTGCCAAGACACCAGGCGGCAATACCGACCCGCATGTATGGATGAGTTGCAAAAACGCCCGCATCATCTCCAGCAACATCTTCAAGGCACTCTGCAATCTGGAGCCGAAGAACAAGGCATTCTTTGAGAAGAACTATCTGTCGCTGCTGAAGATCATCGACAAGCGAGATAGCACCATCAGAGAGGGTTTCAAGAATCATCCCGAGATGGTTCGCAAGTTTGTGATTTATCATCCTATCCTCACCTACTTTGCCCGTGATTACCAGCTGGAGCAGCTTGCCATAGAGGAAGAAGGCAGGGAGCCGAGTGCTGCCCAGCTGAAGAGTCTCATAGAGAGAGCCAGAAAAGAAAAGATCAAGTTCTGCCTGATACAAGCAGAATTTGCCAACCGCAACACCACAACCTTCATCAAGGAGAGCCACACCAAGCCAATGGATATCAATCCATTGCAGGGCGATTGGAACTGGGCGATGCAGGAAGCGGCTGCAGCGGTACAGGGCAAGAAAATCGTTGTTGGGAAGTAAAAACTACAATCATATGACTCCAATCATAAAAATCGAGCATCTTTCTGCAGGTTATGAAGGCAAGGAGGTGCTCCACGACATCAACTTCACCGTCTACAAAGACGATTATCTTGGCATCATCGGTCCCAACGGTGGTGGCAAGACAACTCTCATGCGCCTCATTCTGGGACTGATGAAACCCACAGACGGCAGCATCCGCTTTTATAAAGACGGGGAGGAAGTAAGGGAAATCAGTATGGGATATCTGCCCCAATACAATCATCTCGACAAACAGTTCCCTATCTCCGTTTATGAAGTAGTACTCTCAGGACTCAGCAAGACCAAAAGTCTCTTTTCGAGATACACCCAGGCTCAGCACCAGCAGGTTTTCGACTGTCTGGAACAGATGCAGCTCACAGAGTTGAAAGACCGCCATATCGCAGCCTTGAGCGGCGGACAGTTGCAGCGAGTACTCCTCGCCCGTGCCATTGTTTCCAAACCCGATGTAGTGATACTGGATGAGCCCAACACCTACATCGACCGCCGTTTCCAGAAGCAGATGTACGAGATGCTGGAACAGATCAACCGGGAGTGCGCCATTATCATCGTAAGCCATGATGTAGCCGAAGTGCTCAATAACGTAAAGCACATCGCCTGCGTAAATCATCATCTCCACTACCACGATACGGCAGATATGCCGAGAGAGAAACTGGAAGAGCATTTCTTAAATGTATAGGCTTATTATATAATAATGCCTAAAAAACAGGTGTAAAAATCCATATTATCTCATCTTTTTATTATCTTTGCAACTGGAATGTGCCTTTTTGAAAGGCGCAGAGAAAGCATTCAGAAAGAAATATAATACATTAAAGTTTAAACAATAATGAAACAGTACAGATTAGTGGACAATATCTTCGGATGGGTCGCATTCATCATTGCGGCGTTCACTTATTGTTCCACAATTGAACCGACAGCCAGTTTCTGGGACTGTCCTGAGTTTATTACGACTGCTTACAAGCAGGAGATCGGTCACCCACCTGGGGCACCATTCTTCATGCTTTTAGGCAATTTCTTCACACATTTCGCCAGCGACACTACCCAGGTAGCCAAGATGGTAAATACGATGAGCGCCCTGCTGAGCGCCGTCTGTATCATGTTCCTCTTCTGGACCATCACCCACCTGGCTCGCCGACTCGTCATCAGCGACTGGAAAGAACTGACCACCAGCAAGCTGATTGCCATCGAGGCATCCGGTATGGTGGGCGCACTCATCTACACCTTCAGCGATACCTTCTGGTTCTCTGCTGTCGAGGGTGAGGTTTATGCGTTCTCTTCTGCCTTTACCGCTGTGGTATTCTGGCTGATATTGAAGTGGGAAGACCATGCTGACGAGCCTCATAGCGACCGTTGGCTTGTGCTCATCGCCTATATGACCGGTTTGAGTATCGGTGTCCACCTGCTCAACCTGCTCTGTATCCCAGCCATCGTATTGGTTTATTACTACAAGAAGGTGCCACATGCCAACCTCAAGGGCTCGCTCCTGGCGCTGTTCCTTTCATTCCTCGTAGTGGTAGCCGTACTGTATGGTGTGGTTCCAGGTATCATCACCGTAGGCGGCTGGTTCGAGCTGTTCTTTGTCAACACCCTCGGCTGTCCGTTCAATACCGGTGAAATAGTATACATCATCTGTCTTGTAGCCTCTGTCATCTGGGGCATCTACGAGACCTGTAATGCATCAGAGAAGAACGAGAAGAAGCAGAATATCGCCTTCGTTCTCGGTTTCGGCATGCTCGGCATCCCATTCTACGGATATGGCTGGACAGCTGCCATTACCGGCATCATCGTGCTGGTTATCCTCTGGTTTGTACTCGGCTACAAGCGCAAGCAGGAAGTAGTAACAGGCGTTGACGAATCTACAGGCATCGCCAAGAAGAAGATGCAGCTCCTGCCTCTCATCTCAGCACGCGTCAAGAATACAGCTTTGCTCTGCATGCTGATGCTGATGATTGGTTATTCCAGCTACGCACTCATCGTGATCCGTTCTTCTGCCAACCCTCCTATGGACCAGAACTCTCCTGAGGACATCTTTACCCTGGGAAGTTATCTGAGCCGCGACCAGTATGGCGACCGCCCTCTGTTCTATGGCCAGGCTTATACATCACAGGTAGCCCTCGAAGTAGACGGCAACATGTGCAAGCCTGTCATGAAGGAAGGCGCACCGGTTTACCAGCGCAAGGAGAAGGCTTCGGCTGATGAGAAGGACTCTTACTTCGTAGTAAGTCACAAGAATAAGTATATCTATGCCCAGAACATGCTCTTCCCTCGTATGTACAGTTCGGCTCATGCCCAGGCATACGAAGACTGGATGGGCGGTGTAGAAGGCACAGAGATTCCTTACGACCGCTGCGGAGAGAGTATGATGGTGAAGATGCCGTCACAGTTTGACAACATCCGCTTCTTCCTCTCTTACCAGTGCAACTTCATGTACTGGCGCTACTTCATGTGGAACTTTGCCGGCCGTCAGAACGACATTCAGGGCAATGGTGAGCCAGAGCACGGCAACTGGATTACCGGTTTCTCATTCATTGATGATTCACTCTATGGCGACCAGAGCAAATTGCCAGACGACCTGAAGGAGAACAAGGGACACAATGTATTCTACTGCATGCCGCTGATTCTCGGTCTCATCGGACTTTTCTGGCAGGCTTGGTATACCCGCAAGAAGAAGGTAATGAAGAACGGCAAGGAAGAGGAAGTGCTCCTCCCTATCGGAATCCAGCAGTTCTGGATTGTATTCTTCCTGTTCTTCATGACAGGTCTTGCCATCGTCATCTACCTGAATCAGACACCGATGCAGGTACGTGAGCGTGACTATGCTTATGCCGGCTCATTCTATGCATACGCTATCTGGTGCGGTCTCGGCGTACTCGCCATCATCGACATTCTGAAGCGCAAGATGAAGCTCAGCGGTACTGCCGTAACAGCCATCGTAGCAGTCATCACACTTCTCGTACCTATCCAGATGGCTTCACAGACCTGGGATGATCACGACCGCTCAAACCGTTACACCTGCCGTGACTTCGGTCAGAACTACCTGATGTCACTCCAGGAGAAGGGCAACCCTATCATCTTTACCAATGGTGATAATGATACCTTCCCACTCTGGTACAACCAGGAGGTAGAAGGCGTTGGAACAGATGCCCGTGTATGTAACCTGAGCTACCTGCAGACCGACTGGTATATCGACCAGATGAAGCGTCCTGCATACAACTCACCATCTGTGCCAATCACCTGGTCACGTCTCGACTTCTGTTCAGGTACCAACGAATATGTATCTGTTGAGCCTGAGGCAAAGAAGCAGATTCTCGACTTCTACAAGCAGGATCCAGAGAACGCCAAGAAGCAGTTTGGTGACGAACCGTTCGAACTCAAGAACATCCTGAAGAACTGGGTACGCAGCAAGAACCCTGACATGCACTTCATCCCTACAGATACCCTCTATGTCACCATCGACAAGGAGGCAGTAAAGAAGAGCGGCATGATGATGGCATCAGATTCTATTCCAGACAAGATGGTCATCTCGCTTGCCGGCAAGAGCGCACTCTACAAGGGCGACCTCATGATGCTCGAGATGCTGGCACAGTGCAACTGGACCCGTCCGCTCTACGTAGCACTCACCGTAGGCGAAGAGAACTATATGAACCTCGGCGACAACTTCGTACAGGAGGGACTTGTGAACCGAATCACTCCGTTCACCACCAACAAGCCAGGTGCCAAGAACTTCGATACAGAGAAGGCTTATCACAACATCATGACCCGATTCAAGTTCGGCAACCTGAAGCAGAAGGGACTCTACATCGACGAGACAACCATGCGCATGTGCTATACCCACCGTCGCCTGCTCGCCCAGACAGCCCTCCAGCTCATCGCCGAAGGCAAGAAGCAGAAGGCTATCAACATCCTGAAGAAGGCTGATACCGAGATTCCTGCCTACAATGTTACGCTCGACTACATGAGCGGTGGCTTGGATATGGCTCGCGGCTGGCTGATGACCGGTCAGAAAGCCAAGGGCAAGGAATATATAGAAGCGGTATGGAAGAATGCTTCACAATACCTCAACTACTATCTCTCGCTGCCAAACGACCGTTTCCTCCAGGCAGAGCACGACTGCATCCGTCAGATCATGATCATGCAGAGCATCTGCGAGGCTGCCGGAATGGTGAGTCCACAGTTGGAGCAGAAGTATGAGAAGCAGCTCAACAACCTCTACCGTCTCTATCATGGCAGAGGTGGCAGAATGCCGGAAGGCAATCAGTAAAAAATAGAAAAAAGTTTGGTGTCGCGAAACACGACACCAAACTTTTCATTATTCATATAAACCTGTTTTATCCATGTTCATAGAGCAACCAGCCAAATGGCTCAGATGGTTATATCCAAAGGCCATCTGGAGAATGGACAAGAAAGACCATTCTGTCTATCTTACATTTGATGACGGTCCGATTCCAGAGTCAACTCCATTCATCTTAGAGACCCTGAGAAAGTACAATATCAAGGCTACTTTCTTTATGGTAGGCGAGAATGTATTGCGCCATCATGACCTCTACAACCAGATTGTGGCAGAGGGTCATCAGGTAGGCAACCATACATTCAATCATATCGGTGCCTTCAAGCACCGTGTCATCTCCTACGTGCTCAACACCAATAAGGCGAACGATATCATCCATGCCCATCTTTTCCGTCCACCTCACGGCTGGATGCGACCAAGTGAGTATTGGTGGCTGCACCGCACTTACAAGGTCATCATGTGGGACGTGGTGACGCGCGACTATTCCAAATGGATGACGGCAGAAGATGTGGTGAACAATGTGAAGCGATATGCCCGCAATGGCAGCATCATCACCTTCCACGACTCGCTGAAGAGCATTGAAAAGCTGAAGACAGCGCTCCCTCAGGCCATAGAATGGCTCATGGAACAGGGGTATGAATTTAAGACTTTTGAATAAGAAGCTGTTATTCCCAAACAGGAACAGCCCAATAAACACAGACAAGAAATGAGCAAAAGAATCAACAGTTATCAGGCAGTAGCTGCATTTGTAAGAGGTTTCTTCGAAGCTTACGCACGTGGCATCATCGATGCTACCATCGAAGGCAATGACTTCAGCAAGAAGAACGACCCGAAACAGATCAAGCAGATGATGCTGGAGCACTATGGCGAGGTAAACCAATACTTCTTCGACATCATGTTCTCTACCCTCGTACGCCTCAACTACAAGACTGCCGAGGAAGCCAACGAGCGCATGAAGAAGAACTTCGACAGCATGAAACAGGCAGACCCGACCTTTGAGCCAACCATGCTCGACTACTTGCGCATAGCCTGCAAATCGAACCAGCTTTACAAGGCTATGGAGTCAGAATACAAACGTAACTTCACCTGGCTTCTTCAAGGCAAGTTTACCACTCTTGAAGAGCATGTACGCGATTATACCCATGGCATTCTCATCAGTCTCGCCGACGAGCCGATGGCCATCCATCTCCTGGTCCGCATCATCGTAAAGGCATACGCCGCAGGCTTGAAGTGTGGCAGCAAGGAGGGCGAGCAGCACCAGCTCCACATGCCTACCCTTCACGGCATGTTGCTGAACAATGTCAACATCCTGCTCAACGAGACTCCGCTCAAGAGCAGCACCGAAGATCCAGTTGCCCTCTTCAAGGAGGCATGCAAGAATGAAGAAGAAAACATCAACGTTCTTTTCAACACATTAAACGATGCGATGAAAGAACTGGCAGAAGAATAAGAGAAAAGCATCATTGATGACGAGCACAGCACCAGATTCGAGAACCTTATCTATCGTGCCCTGCCAAGTGGTTTGATTACAGAATCCAAGGCTCATGAAAAGGGTTTGATAGAAGGCCGTGCACTACACTATACTACATCGCTAAAAGTTGCCAAAATGACTAAGCAGACAGGACACTATACAAAAGAAAATGGTCTTGCAGAAAATAGTATCCAAAAGTTATTGTTGCAATTGGCTCATAATGCAGGAAGTACGGGATTCAAACGTTAAGACGTTTATGAGGGACTACAACATGTTTTTCCATCAAGTTTAACTCTGGACGAAAAGAATCCGAATAATCGGATACCATTTCATCTTTCTTATATTTTTCGCGCACTTATAAACATTTTCTCAATTTTTATCAGAAAACTCTTGCAGGTATGAAAATAAAATCGTAACTTTGCTGATGCAATAGAAATATTAATAACATTGGGATTATGAAGCAGGTAGAAGAAAGATATATCAGTTTTGAAGCCAGCAAGATGGCATATCGTGATATCAAGAATTCGATTGATACCGCCAAGAGAGAAGGTAAAGAAGAGGGCCTGGCTGAAGGAATGGAAAAGGGGCTGGCTGAAGGCATGAAAAAAGGCTTGGAGAAGGGCATGAACAAACGAAGCCTTGAGATTGCCAGAAAGATGCTGGCAAATGGTATGGATGCTGCCACGGTGATGGAAATAACAGGATTGTCGGAGAGTCAGTTACAGCAGCTGAAAGGATAAGTTATTCAAAAGTGTACGAGTTCGTACACAATTTGAATTGGACACATATTAGGTGACTGTTGTCTGTGGTTTTTAATATTGATATCAATGTTCTGAGCCCATAGCTCATGTAGACGGTACCGCTTCCTGCGCTGTATCAGAAACCATGGTCATCGCAAAAATCGGTGATAATGCCATCAAGGTTGCCGTAAAATAAACTTCGTAGATTCTAAAATATAAAGAGGTTGATGCCCAGGAATTGGTGCGTCAAACTCTTTTTTGAATGGTAATTCCCATTTCTTCTTTCTTGTTTTGTAAGCAGAACATGGTTTTACAGCTCGTTTTTATACTATTAAACATAAATATTCACTTTTGCGAGATTTTTCTTGCGGAAAATTTTGTGATTTCAATAATTATTCGTATCTTTGCAGCGTCAGTCCTCGCCAAGCCTCTTAACAATGCTCAAATCGTGCGAGGCGTTTTTTATTTATACACATTTGAATATGGCAAATCTTATACCTTTTACAAAACGATTTGAATCTTCAGAAAATCTCGTTAATTTGCTTGAATCACGAGGTTTACAGATTTATGATAGGAACAAAGCCATACAGTACATTGACAATATTGGTTATTACAGATTGTCTGCTTATATGTATCCTTTGTTGAAGATGCCCAAGACAGCACATTTATACAAGGAAGGTTCATCCTTCAAGAAAGTGATGATGCTTTATCGTTTTGATAAGAAACTGAGACTACTCATGTTCAATGAGATAGAAAAGATTGAAATTGCTATCAGACGGGCAGTAATGCAAATAACAGCAGATATGACGGGCAATCCTTTTTGGCTTACTGACTCTTCTTATTTCTTGGATAGTATATTAAGTTACACCCTCTTATGCCGTTTCCGAGTCTTTGGTTATCGCCAAGGTGGGTAAGGATTCTATCAAGATGGCGATGAAATAAGGATTGTGCATCGCTCTGCACCTTCCGTAATTTATAAAAGTAAGGGGAAGAAGGCGAGTAACGTAAATTGCTCACTTTTTCCCCTATTTTGTATACTTTTCTGAGAATCATTAAAAAAATCGTATACATTGTGAAAAATAAGTATTTTCACGACTCTTGCATATGTCGAAAATAAAGAGTAATTTAGCACTCAAAATAAAATGTACTGAGTCCACTTGAAAAAGTCCTGAATCATATTTTTGTCTTTGTAACTTATTGACAATCAATGGCACGTTTCGTAAAAATGACTTTTTCAAGTGGACTCAATATATGATTCTTTGAATCTTTTGATTTTCAAATAAAAATCCCTGCCAGCTTTCACAAGCTGGCAGGGATAATTATAAGTAAAAGATGTA
>ENA-OZEP01000825-OZEP01000825.1-human-gut-metagenome-genome-assembly--contig:-NODE-825-length-11855-cov-6.244153_pt1 | contig 11855 bp, 17 predicted proteins | sample MGYA00245074_ERZ653621 | MGnify/ENA primary metagenome ERZ653621 (study PRJEB26926, sample SAMN06165020) | human gut metagenome | biome: ENVO:00009003; feature: ENVO:2100002; material: ENVO:00002003...
TCTCTTAATTCTTTGAACTCATTAATTGTTTCCATGTTATCAACCTGCAAGAAAATCTTTTCTTTGCATCTACTACACGAAATATAACAAATTCTTAAATACTCACCATCTTCTGTCCAAGTGTCAACTTTCCTCATGTTTTCTGCTGACACTTCATTTACCTCCCCGCATTTCAAACAAATTCGTTCCACTTTAATTTCTTCCATGTTCTCTGCTTCTCCTTGTATTCTAATCTACAAAATCTTGTGCATATCTATCAATGTCTGGAAATGTTCCAAATGGCGATTGATACCACAATCCAATCTTGTCAGCTATTGTGTCCATATCATCTGACATAACAGCTTCAAAAGTACACATACCGTTGGGATGGTCTAACGGAAAATCATCTTTTGGAAATATTCCAACCCCTAGTCCATGATGGTCTGTTGTTGCATATTCCTTACATACTTCACATACCCTACCATGAAAATTTGAATTTAACCACCTGTAACCAACAACAAAAGGATTATTTTTGTTTGTGTTCGCAAATGTTTGTTGGTATGCATGACTAACCATTGTTCTCGCAAGCCTTAAAGCATTGTAGTCAATATTGCCACCGGGATAATATTTATCTTGTATAACCTCGCCAACATACTTTGCACGTTTGGCATCTACATCAGTTTGCCTTGCTTTCCTCCAGCTTGTTATTGTTCTTGCCTTTTTGTTTGCTGTTGGCAATACATAACTTTCAATATCTTTTGCAATTTCATACGCTGACTTTTGAGCCATCGTACCATTGGAAACAATTTGAGAAATAGTATTCTGTACTTTTCTGTTATATCCCCATATCGCACCAGATAATGTCCAGCCATTTTGATATATTGCACCAGTTATAATATTTTGTACTATCATTTCTGGTACATAAAAAAATGCTTCTTGTATGTCGCTGTCTTTAAAACCTGCTTGTTTCAAGTAGTCCCTTACATCTTCAACTACTGCATTACTTACAGTTCTAATATCTCTAACAACTTGATTCTGTATGTCAGAATTCAACTGTTTTATTCTGTTATTGATATCCCTTTGTAGCAATGTCAAACGCTGTGCATCTAACTTGTTTTTTGCAACCTGCTTTGTTACTTCTTGTGCAAGTTGCTCATACATTTGTCTTATTTGTTTTAATTGAGTAGTGGAGATTTGCTGTCGCACTTCCTCTGCGTTCTGAAATCTCCACCTGTTTGTTTTTGCTATTTCTCTCACTTCCTTATTCGTTACAAATTCTGAATCCAGCTTTGCATCTTTCCCAGCTGTTTGTATCAGCGTAAAGTTGTTCTATAAATGTAATTGTCGCATCCCATAATGATGTTCCCATAACTGGTTCAGCAAATATTTTACCATTCCACATATATCTTACTTTGTATTCTTTCATTTTTGTTTTCTCCTTCATTCTTGTTTTATGTTTTGTTTTCTTGTTCCTTACAAGTATTATAATACACCAAACATAAATAAAAGTCAACACTTTTTTTAAAAAATATTTTTAAATTTCTTCTACATCACTATTGCTATCCTGTTCTGTTGTCGCTGTTTGTTTTTCCGCTTTTTGTTCTGTTTCAACGTCCTCTATATTTTTGTCAACTTCATATTTCGTTGAAACATTATCCAATTCCGTTTGTACTTGTGTATTGATTGCCATCGTGTCAAACATATTCAATTCCATAGCAATCTGTAACAACTCTTCGTTGATTTGTTCATCTGTCAACTCTGGACGCCATTTTTTCATGTATGACTTTCTGCTTCGTGTATTTGATGCAATCTCAGACAGGTCTGTTGCCTTTTCTTCCTGTTCATCTTCTGCCAGTGCATAATGCTCTTGTATTACAACATTATATTGAATCTCCTGCAAATCTACAAGCGGATAAATACATTTTACAATATCAACATTCAACAATGCAATATCGATAATATTTCTTACAATATCAATCAGACAAGGTTTCCAAGTTATCATTTTTTCATCACATCGAACCTGTAACGGATAATATAATGCTTTTAATGCCTTTCCACTTGTAATTGTTCCTACCATTGTTTCCTCTGATATGTTTGGAATTTCCAATTGTCCATACATATCTGATTTAATACGTTCCAGAATAGCTTTTGTTGGCTCTGTGTGATTTAATGCAGGTGCTAATGTTCCAACTAACGGATGCACTTCATTTTGGTTCTGTTCTGATTTTAAATCCCAAAAAGCACCTGCACCAGAACTCAAATTCTTCGTTGTCTGGCTATTCATATCAACAACATAGCGGATAGGGTTCATTCCCTTTCTAACGCTATCAACATCACCATTTGACATTTTGCTATATAACGCTTCTTCATCCCATAAGTCTGACACTTCCGAAACACCTCTTTTGTCATCCAGTGTACCAGTGTTAAAAATAATACTTACCGGGATTCTATCTAACTCTGTTGCTGTATCTGAAATAACTTCCTGTATCACATTTCCGCTTTTGTCATACAGAATCAGGCTCATATATACAACACCTTTTTCTAACCGATAATCATTAATCAGATATTTTCTGTTATTGTTTTCTCCTTCTTCAATATTTTCAAAACCTACAAAACGAATAATCTTTTCAGAACCGTATTCTTTTTCATAATAGAATTGTTTGCTGTTATAAAAATGTAACAACACACCGCTTTCTTCTGAAAAATCCACAAGACAAGCAATTCTTTTTCCGATAAAACAATCCTTCGCACTTTGTAATAACAACTTCTGAAAATGATTTCTTTCAAGAACATTATCAACTAATGTTTGTAACTGTTCCACTTGTTCTTTCTCTTCGTCTTCAACTGTTGTTCCTTGGATATTAATATCTGGCGTTTGTGAAAACATGAACCTTGCTTCTTTATTAATCAATGTTTTAATGTTCTTAAATCTTACTTGTGACGGAACATAATCACCGGCACTTCCTTCCGTAAAGAACCTAGCACCATTCTTATATGTTTTATAATATTTTTCAATCTCTAAAACTTCTCTTCTAAAAACAGTGCCATTTGTTTTATTTGATAACACAAAATATGGATAATCTAACAAATATGTTATGTCCTCATTCAATTCTGTATCTGTATTCTGTACTTTATCTATTTCCATTTTATTTTCCTTTCTATATATTATTAATATAATATATTATTATATAATATAAAAGGGTAGTATTTCTACTACCCATATTATACCATAACAATATTTTGTTGTCAAATTGTTATTTTAAACATTTTGAAGAAATATAGCCAATCTTCTTACCTTTCTTTCCGTTAATTTCTACTCTGTACCAGTTCACACCGTCTTTAGCTTTTACCGTTGCAAGATAAGTAACAACTGTTCCCTTTTTAAGTGTTGGGTATGAATTCAATGTGGCATACTCTTTTCCTGCATATTTTCTTGCATGTGCATTTGTTGTTACTGTGTATGTTTTCTTCTTTGTTGTGCTATTTGTTGTTGCTTTTGTTCCAGTTTCATACACAACATAATTTTTGTGAATCCAACAAATCTGTTGTTTTCCTCCAAACATAACACGAATCTTAACAAAGTTGCTTTGTGTTTCGCCATTATACTCGAACTGATTTCCTGCTTTCAACTGACCAATAACATTTGTTTTAATACTGCTATCTGGTGTATTTCTGATATTAATGCCATTCGCACTACAGTGTGCAGTACCTTTTCCAGACCATGTAGAAGTAGTCGTTTCTGTTTTTGTTGCTGTGTTTGTGCTACTCTGTCCATAATTAATATAGCAGAATGATTTAATTTTTGAATTTGTCCATGAATAAGTTTTTACCGCACAACAATCACCATTACGATTGAACTCTCTATTACTTGTGTTTCCTTCGCCACACTCGAATGTTTTGTTTTTTTTATTCACAGAAAGCACTCGTCCCATATGTGACTGTTTGAAAATTACCAATGCACCAACTTTTGGGGTTTTTCCTGTTTTTCCTGCTTTGGCAAATTTTGCTTCTGTTTCAAAAACACTATAACCACAATAATTACCTGTTGTCATGTTCCAATGTGACAAAGCAACAGCTTTTCCGAATTCTTCCAGTTCCAATGCAAATTGATATGTGGCACACCACGGCTGTCCTTGACATCCTTTTAAACCTGCATTGTTTACCATTGTTGAAAACTTCTGATTATTGACACTTGTTTCCTTGTAAGGGATTTTTGCATAGCTTCTTTCCCTAGCAATAATATTATTAATACTTCCCATACTTGTTCCTACCTCATTCATTTTGTTATAGATTTGTTTTGCTGTATCTGCCCTTGCTTCTTTCATTGTCTGCCAGTTATTCGGCTGTTCATAATGTTGTAAAACATAATTTGAAGCCTGTGTTACATCCTTTACAGTACATAAGTATTTGTATATTGTTGGGAATTTTTCTTTTAATTCTTCAATCGTGTAAATAATTTGTGTGTCCATATCTCCAATAGATACTTTTGTTTTCTTGCACAAATCATACAATCCTGCTTTTCTTGCACTCGTAGTCCATTGTGAAAGACCATAACCATAATGTTTTCCCATTGGACTTAAAAATTCACTTCTTGAAATCTTCCCATTATCTACTTGTTCTGTATATGTTTTATCAGTATAGGTAATTCCTCTGTTCTCCCTATATCTTTGAACACATAACCTCTCGAGTCTTGTCGAAACAAAACCAACTCCCTGATAAAAAGACTCCCTAAACTGGTTTGCCGCCAGACCGCAAGCACCTTCCAAAGTTAATCCTTTAGAAATATAGTACCTTACAGCCTTTATAACATTTTCATGCACATTAATGCTCATTTTATATATGCCCTCCTATGGCTCAAATTTGCCCCTATATGGCATTTTAATTACTCAGCCTGTACTTCTTTGATTCCTGCAACAGAAGTTAAAATAGACACAATTCCAGCTAATACAGAAGCACTTGCTACCATCTTCCAGTCAACAGCACCCATAGTAACACTTGTACCAATAATAGCAACAGATGTTTGAGCAACTGTTTTAATTGCTCTAACTCCTGCGGCTTTCAACCATTTAATAGTATCAACATTAGTTTTGAATACACAATTTTTAAACATAACATTATTCCTCTCTTTCTCTATGTTCTAACTTACAGCTTTCTAATTTATGATTAACTTCATTGATTGCTTGTGCGTGTTCGTCTATAGCGTTCCATTGTCTTTTCTGAGATTCTCGCATATGGTCTTTATATGCATCAAATTCTTTTTCTTGTTTTTCAATCTCTTTGTTTTGTTTTGCTATTTCATTTGTTAATTGTTTCATTTGTCCAGATAACGACACCATTGTTTTAGTGTTTTCGTTCAAAGGCTTATATATTGCCATGAATAATCCAACAATAGCAGATAAACCTATTACAGTATACCCGATGATTTGTGCATCTGACATTTTTTATGAAACCTCCATAGAGTGCATATCACTTAATTCCACTTCCATTAGTGTCTGATATTCTTCGTCTGTAATTAATCCCCAAACCCATGCCTTTGTAATACGCTGTTTTGTTTGTTCCGTCATTCCTCTGATTTGTTTTAATTTCAGCAATTCTTTATACATAGTTTTCAACCTCCTATCATTTCTGATAATATAGCCGTATCAATTTTTGCTTCTAATGTTGATGCTTCTGTTTCTGTTAGTTTTGTGTCCATATCATATACATACTTTCGTGTATCACCTATTTGCTGTTTTACATATTCCCAACCTTTTTCCATAGATGCAGGATAGTTAAACATTGTATAAGCTTCTAATTGTTCTGATTCTGCATTAATATATGTTTTTGGATAATATGTGGATAATTTCTTAAATGCTTCTATTTCTTCTGGTGTTAATTCTACTTCTTCTGGTGTCGCTAATGCGTACATAACAATCATTGGCTTTCCACTTGAATTTATTTCTGATAAAAAATTTTTAAATTCTGCAAGTGAAGTAAATTTGGTTATTCTAACATCAACCCATGTCCCAAAAAAAACAAATGCATTTTCGCTATTTTGAACAGTTCTATCAGCATTTCTAAGATAATTCGACAATCCAAGGTACTGTACGCCTTTTACGTTTATGAATAGTCCAAACCTTCTTGATTGTTCTTTATCGGGGTCTGTATATGACCAACTTTCAGCACCAGTAAATTTTATTGCGCGTGTTCTCCTAACCAGTTTCCCACGTTCAATGTCCACATAATCAGCTATATACTGTTGACCATCTATTGTAACGTTGCCACCTGATGATACTGGAATTGCATATAATTCATAAGGCAGTTTTGCTTGTATTGTTTCTTGATATGGTTTGAAATCTGTAGAAACAGAACCTTCTTCAATTTGTGGATATATCGTAAAATTATTTAATGTAGCTCCATTTAATATTCGACATATAAAGTAAGATATTCCTGCTTTGTTCTCAATTAATCCATCTTCGGTAGAGCACATCACTGTATATTTATTTGCTACACCCATATGAAACTGAATGTTACTATTACCACTTTTTTTGACAACGTACGTTTTTCGGCTATCAATGAGAACCCTCGCTACATTGTCATAATTCCCATAAATATAAAAATCTGTTTGTTTTGTTGCTGTTCCATTCAGAGTATAAGTTCCATCACCATTGTTTGTGCAAGTCACCCCATACTGCGTTTTATCCTGGAGTGTCACTTTTAACAAATTCTTTCCATGTGTTTTAATAACAGGATTTACCACCGCTTTAATTTCTTGCGGATACTCTGGGCTAGGTGATGGTTTACCGCCTGTGTACGGCTCAAAATCATCATATGTCGCTGTCAAATCTTTCGTTATCATAGGTTTCAAAATAACATTGTTGTATGTTTCACCTGCATTTTCTATCCATATAGCATACTCATATTCGCTATTATCTGGAATTGTAACAATCTCCCCCTGTTTGCTCGTTGTACCATAATTAGTATCATTTATTTGTACTACTATATGCAATAACGCTGTTCCTTATCCTATTCCTGTGATTTTATACTGACCAGCATCCAGTGACATTCTGCATATTGTCCACCGCGCTCCGGATGTAGGTTTTCCGTCAAGTGTGTATGTACCATCTTTATTTTTCGTTAATGTCACACCACTTTGCTGATATCCACTACCTTCTGAGTTCAACAAGTTTTTTCCATTATACTGCGCCTGTTCAGACTTTCCATAAATCACTAAATCCTGTATTTTTCCATCGTCACTGTCATTCAATACTGTATCACCATTATTATTTGTATAAAACTTTGTGATTTTGTTATTATCTAACTTTTCCACATCACTCTGTAAGTCCTTCACATTTTCCACTGTTTCTGTATAATCACTTGGAAATGTGTCTTTTATTTCTTTGCTGTACTCTAACAACTGTTGTTTTAACTGTTCCAAATAATCACTTGCCTGATATTGTTGTTCTTGACTTGTTTCTATCTCAAGACCTTCTAACACTTTTCCTTCTGCTAATGTTGTGTTCCATTCATTTGTTATGTTTCCCTTGTTGTCTGCTTTTATAGCACAAACAATAAAATAAATATTGCCTTTATACTGTGTTACTTTCCTGCTTAACTCCCATGAAAAATACACCCATTCATCATTATATACTGTTGCATCCGTAACAATATACATATCTTTTCCACTTGGTATTTTACTTGCATTTTGATAATTAATGCGTAATTGTAACTTTGACAGATCTACTCCATTACCTACAATTTTAGGCACTTTGAAATATTTTCTTTCTGACTTTTCATCACTTTCTACACCGAATAATTCATCCTGTGGCATCATCCGAATAATTCTTGTATCTGCATCAATTTCAATCCTGCTATCCATTACACTTCTTGTATTTGCATCAACTTCTGCAACAGATAATAATTCTTCCACGCTAGGCATTTGTTTTACACTCCTTTCTATATTTGATTAATAATAACACTATTTGTTTTTACTAGCTGACTTCCATTTTTACCTGTTACCATAACTTCAAAATAACTGTTCTTCGTGACTTCTTCTGGTAACAGCACTCCTGTAGGCTCGTAAATTGCGTTATATTCAATTCCACCAAGCGTCCTTACAGTTACTACCTTTGCCATATTATTCCACTGGATATCAGTCTTTAAAACGATTCTAAGATAATTATTAGAACCTCTTACAATATTACTATAATCACAACTACCTATTTTACTGAGTGTTTGTTCTGATAAATTTAATATTATGTCCCTCATACTCTATGCCGTCCTTTTCCACATATAACAAGTAATATAAGGCTGTCTAATATCTCCATTTCCTAACTGTGAATTTGTTCCGGGTGAAGAACTATCTGTACTTCCATATATTGGAACAGTGTCCGATGCTCCCCACGAACCACCAAGAACTCCCGGTGCTGTGTTTAAAAGTCTGTCAAAAGTTACACCATGTGGATTTCCTCCATTCGTATAACTAATTGCATTGATATTTTCAGATGAACGACCAATAGCGGCTCTTGCACCTGTCAATCCATGTGTGTGACCATTTACTGTGTGTGAATGTGCTAAATTTAATGTTTTAGCACCACCTGTTTTCTCAGATGCATTATAGTCTGTATCATCTGCACTTACTCCTGTTGGTACTCTTCCACTTCCCCATGCTACCCATGTTCCACCAAGATATGTTCCCGGGTTTACATTCCTAGTTGTCATAAGAATATGACCAACTGGAAGCATAATATTTGCAATAGCTTTTACAAGATTTGAAAGGTTAATCCTTCCTGCTGTTTCATTTCCAAGAACAAAACAATCTTCTGATTCTGGACTTGTTTTCTCAACTAAGTCTCTAACATATGCACTTGATATTGTTCCCATTTTTTTTAACCTCCTAACTTTCTCATTCCACTTGCTACTGTTCTTCCTTTTTGTTTTGTTTCTTCCATTTGTTTCGGTTCTTCTTTCTTTTCAACAAAAACAAATTCAGGTTCTCTTTCTTCCAGAATAGCCAACGCTAATTCTAAACCGTTATAGATTCCACAACTATACTCATCTGTAATGTTTTGTTTTTGCATATCGTGTAACCTTACTAATTCTTGCCTTTGTCTTCTTACACTGAATTTGTGTAGCATTCTACACACCTCCTATATGCTTCATATTTGCCCCTATTTCATATTTTCTTTACCCTGCCTTACTATTTGTCACTACCTCTTTTACATCTGCTACAGTATATGTATCTAACGCATACCACAGGCTACTCATGCAATGACTATCGATATTGAATTCATCATATATAGCATTTCCCTTTGAATCCTTCGCATAAGTTAAATACTTTAATTCCCTAATTGCATTCTTACATTTTGGAGAACAAACGATTTTATTAAAGCGTTTTATCTTCTTTGTGTTCTGCAACCTACTACCGATATATTTCTTACATCCATACATATTAAAGCCTGATTGCCTGTAAAACTGTATTGCTTTTGGTTCTGCACTGTCCGCACAGATAGGTTTGTTACATCTTCTTGCCCTTGCCGCTACTTTATGTACGTCTATTCTGTCAGCAAATTGTTTATCCGTTAAATGGTTCACATAGATTTCGTCATATATATATAATATCTTTTTAACATCATCAACACAACATGAAATAAGTGCATTGTAACTTTCCTCAAATCCGAAGTCTAAACCGAAGAAATGGAATTGTGCTGGAATACTATTTACAATATCGACAAATTGTTTTGCATTTGTTGCAACGGTAAACTGTGGCAAAACAATAATACCATTTGCTCCGAATCTTCCATACCTTGCTACCACCCACAGTCTCGGGTCTGTTTCTTTTAATCCATCCAATGTATCTATATAAGACTGTGGAATAAACGGATTGTCTTCGCATATGCTATGATGATAATACATAACTTCTTTCTTGTTTATCTTCTTAATTATTGTCCTTTTTCTGTATAGTTCCTTTTCATCACATATTACTGTTTCTTTTCCACTTTCATCCGTATGTGTGAAGAATGTATTGTATACCCAGTTTTCACGACCAACAGGATTACAAGTAAGAATGAAATGCAATGTAACACCGGGCTGTCTTATACGACCTAACAACTCTGTATACGCCTGATATTTAATCTCAGAACATTCTTCTATCCAAACAATAGAAACACCGTTGATTGACTTAATCTTTTGTATCTTGTCCATTCCACGAAAGATAATTCTTGAACCATTTGGAAATCTTATTTCCATCGGTGATGTTATAGCAATAACTTTGTCAGTTGGTGTTCTTCTATTGTTTTGTTCCTCTGATAACAAATCTAACTTTTCTAATACTTCCTTCAACAATGAGTAACATGATTCTTTTATTGTTTCCCGTACTTCACGCACAACTAACGCTGTACGCTTTTCCTCTAATAGTTTTAGTATAATCTTCAATGCCGTGTTATAACTCTTTCCAGAACCATAACCACCTAACAGCAAATAATGTTTATAATCCCAATCAGTGAGATAAGAAGAAAACCGCTCAGCAACTTCTATATTCATGTCCATTGTGTTCTGTTTTCCTTTCTCTCAATATACAGCAAAAAGGCAACCGTCTTTGCCTGAGTATTAACGATTACCTTTCCACTTTATTATATTATACTATATTATATTTTGTTTGTCAATGCTTTTATTTATTTTTTCTTTAGTATCGCTTTTCTCCTTAAATATTTTCCAACATTTTGAGAAGTTCAATAACATCTTTTGCTTTTTCTTCTTTCACTCGTTTCACCGCAACTGTTCCTTCTTTTTCTACTTTGCTCTTACTTATTGTTTTCATATGTTTCTTTCCCCACGATTCTACACAAAGAACATTAGCAAGTGAGCCAGTTTTTAACATTTCTTCACAATCTTCATTTTGTTTCACTTCGTCTAAAATCCGTAAGTTTCAAATATTGTTGCAAAACTATTATGGAATAATGCGTTGCTTTCCTGCATATTTTCCAGTTTCTCAAGAATCTCTTTGTTCTGTTTCTCCACCTCTTCTAATTTATTAAATACTTCTACTACTGTGATTTCTTTCTTGTTATCATCCATGTTATTCATCCTCCTTAATATAATGTGTAACCACTTGTTACAAACTACCCTAGCAGGATTCGAACCTGCGTATATAGGAGTCAAGTTCCTCTGCCTTACCACTTGGCTATAGGGCAATGTTTTGTGTTTTAATGACTTTAACCACCTGTCAAATTGTTTTAGAAATAATACTTTTATTTATAACTCTTACCATAGTTATAAACTAAACCATGGTCTTTTCTTTCATCATAAGACGCAACGATTTCTCCAGAAGTATTGTCATATAATTTATATCTACATCCTGCACATTTTACTGTTACATCCCAAATATACATGCTTCTTAATTTGTAGCAAAAATCATTGTAACTGTTTGCCTTTACTGTAATAATTGTTTTCATATCTTTGTTCTCCTTCTGATTTGTTTTTCTTTATTTTGTTGTTTCCCTTGAACTGATTATATAATAACACAATGTTTTGTTTTTGTCAACTGTTTAATAGATAATTTGTTCATCTTTTTATTTTCCATCTTGTTACCTATTAAAATTGTGCTTCTCTATCCTCTTCTAACATCTCAATCATAACTTTTCATCTTATACCTCACTGAATCCTCTTAACTGAACATCTACCCAATCCATTGCATCGCATAATGTTTTAGGTTCGTTTGTTCTCCAAACTTTTGAACCTTTTGTAATTGTGAATCTGTATGTGCAACTTACTTTCTGCTCAATTTTATATCCTGCATAAATTCTTGTTTTGATTGTTCTTCCTGTCATTGTTCTTTCTCCTTCACATTTGTTTTTGTTTGTTCTCTCTTAACTTGTCTTTATTATACTATACTTTTA
>ENA-OZEP01000837-OZEP01000837.1-human-gut-metagenome-genome-assembly--contig:-NODE-837-length-11692-cov-4.802269_pt1 | contig 11692 bp, 10 predicted proteins | sample MGYA00245074_ERZ653621 | MGnify/ENA primary metagenome ERZ653621 (study PRJEB26926, sample SAMN06165020) | human gut metagenome | biome: ENVO:00009003; feature: ENVO:2100002; material: ENVO:00002003...
ATTGCAAACTGGTACCAGCCGGAGGATCTGATCGGCAGGAAGATAGTATTCGTGGCTAACCTTGCTCCCGCGAAGCTCTGCGGCGAACTCAGCGAAGGCATGATACTCGCATGTGACGCAGGTGATAACGATGTAAGAGTACTGTTCCTCGACAAGGACGTACCGAACGGAAGCACGATAAGATAAATTCGGAATTCATAATTCGGAATTCGGAATTATTGTGTCCGCTCCGCGGACGGATTAAAATTTGATACAATCGGAATACAGCCGCGACAGCGGCACCGAAATTCCGAATTCCGCATTCATAATTCCGAATTAATTTGTTTGGGGGTGGTTTTTTGGATATTTCGAGAATGGCGGATATTTCGTCGATAAGCCGTACTACGCTGACGCATTCCGCGGAACACCGCACGCAGGAGAAATCCTCGACGCTGGCGGCGGATCATACCGACGCGTTCATAAAATCCGAAGCGGCGTTCACGCCGGCGTATACCAAGAGATCAGCCCAGAAGCAGCCGAGCGACAATAATCTCACCCAGCGCGAAAACAGCGAGGACAAAGTCGGCGCGGTAAAGCAGAACGATGGAGCAGGCCGCGCGGAGCTCCTGACCCAGGGCGTTCAGCATATAATCCGCGCAATGCTGGTAAAGCAGGGCGAGGTGCTCACCGGGAACGTCCCGAGCGTAGGCGCCAAGCTTTACGCCGAGGAGCTTCTCGGGCAGATACGGCAGCTCTACGGCAACTCTGCCGCAGACGAGAATTCCCCGGACTACTGGACGGCGGAAAACACGGCAGACCGTATGGTGCTGTTTTTTAACTGCGTCTCCATCGAGGGCGACAAGCAGGAGCTTCTCGGCAGAAGCTTCCGCGGAGCGTTCAACGAAACGGAGCAGCTTTTCGGAGGGCGCGGAAGGCTACCGCTTGAGAGCTATGAAACGCGCCAGCTCGTTATGGATAACTATTTCAACGTTCAGCATACAGGTGGATAATGGCAATATTTGATACTCACGCGCACTATGTAAAAAACGATTTCGGCGAGGCTCTGCACCCGCTGCTTTCCAGTATGTCAGAGGCTGGCGTGGAAAAGATAATGGCGGTAGGCTACGACCTTGATTCCTCAATGGAGGAAATGCAGCTTGCGGAGCAGTATCCGTTCGTATGGGCGGCTGTCGGGGTACACCCGGAGAATTGCGAGGGTCTCCCCGCCGACTGGCTGGATCAGTTGGAGAAAATGCTGAGCTCTCCGCGCGTTAAGGCTCTCGGGGAGATAGGCCTCGACCGCCATTACGAGGGCTGCGACAAGGTTTTGCAGGCGGAGGTATTCGAGCGGCAGCTGCAGCTCGCGAAGAAGCTGGATGTGCCTGTGATAATTCACAGCCGCGACGCCTGCGAGGATACGATGGAGCTCCTACGGAAGTACAAGCCTGCCGGGGTAATGCACTGCTTCTCCTACAGCCCGGAAATCGCCGAGGAGGTCGTAAGGCTCGGCATGTATGTCGGATTCACAGGAGTGCTCACGTTCAAGAATTCAAAGAAGGCGTGGGCGGCGTGCGAAGCAGTGCCGACTGACAGGCTCCTGCTGGAGACCGACTGCCCGTATATGGCACCGGCACCTCACCGGGGAGAGAAGTCCCACAGCGGCATGATAAAATACACCGCCGCAAAAATGGCGGAGTTAAAGGGAGTTTCCACGGAGAAAATGATCGAGATATGCCGTGAGAACGGAGAGAGGCTGTTCAGAATATGAGCGGTATCACAGTAAGAAAGGCGAATCCCGGCGATATGCCGGAGCTTCTTGAGATACGCCGGGAAATGCTCGCGATAGTAAACGGAGTTCCGGAGAGCGGCATTTCTGATGAAATAATGCGGCTTTCCGAGGAATATTTCAGGAACGGCAGCCAGACAACGGTGCTTGCGTACTGCGGGGAAAAACTCGCAGGTTGCGCTACGATATGCTGGCTTAATGTAATGCCGACATACTCACACCCATCGGGGAAAAGGGCGCACATCATGAACGTATATACCCGCAGGGAGTTCCGCAGAATGGGAGCGGCGCGTGAAATGGTGGGTTTTCTTCTTGAGGAAGCGGCGAAACGCGGCGCGACCAGCATAACCCTGGACGCGACGGACAGCGGCAGACCGCTTTATGAGACACTGGGCTTCCGTGGTTCTGAGGAACACATGGAGCTTGTTTTAAACTGATTCTATCGGAGGACACATGGACGCAGACGGCAATCGAAGTAACACGCAGAACGACGGCGAAAAGCAGGACGGACACAAAGCGGCGAGGTTTTTCCTCGGGTGGCTGGTGGCGCTCAACAAGGGTATCACAAAGCTGCTGAAGAAGGCGCTCGGTCCGGATTACATCGCGGTGACGGAGGACGAAGTCCTCGACATGGTGAACGCGCTGGCGCAGACCCCTGACGACGACGGCGACGGAGAGAACGTCATTGAGGAAAGCTCCGCGCAGATGATAAACAACATCTTTGAGTTCAAGGATCTCACCGCCGGGGACGTCATGACGCACCGCACGAATATAGTCGGTGTGGACATGTCGGTCAGCCTTGACGACATCATCTACCTTGCGCTTGACATGGGATTTTCAAGAATACCGGTCTACGAGGGGAGTATCGACAGGATAGTCGGCATAATCATCGTGAAGGATCTGCTGTGCCTGGTCGGGAAAAGTCAGGCTGACCTTGACGGGTTTGATATCCACGATTTTGTGCGCAGCGTGAATTTCGTGCCGGAGTCATGTCCCTGCTCCGAGGTGTTCAAGTCGCTGACGAGCCTTAAATCCGGCATGGCGGTCGTTGCGGACGAGTACGGAGGTACTGCGGGCATCGTGACGCTTGAGGACATCATTGAAGCGGTCATGGGCAATATTCAGGACGAGTACGACGACGAGCGCTCCGAGATAGTCAAGGTCGGCGAGGATGAATATGATATTGACGGTGAAGCAGACCCGGACGAGGTGTTCCGGCTGTTCGGCGTGGAGCTTCCCGAGGAGCACGACTACGAAACCATAGCGGGCTTCATCACTGACAAGCTGGGGTATATCCCAGAGGGCGACGAGCTGAATCCGCCGAGCGTGGAGTACAAGGGCGTGAAGCTGGTGGTAATTCAGGTCGAGGACAGGTGCATATTAAAGGTTCATGCTTCCAGGGTTCCGCAGACCGCCGAGCCAGAGCTTACACCGGCAGAGGACAAAGACTGATGGCACGAGTATCACAGGCGAAGAAAAAACGCGCGGCAGAGGTGATAGAGCTTCTCCGGGGCGAGTATCCGGACGTAAAGTGCGCGCTGATATATGAAAAACCGCATGAGCTGCTGATAGCAACGCGGCTTTCCGCGCAGTGTACGGATAAGCGTGTGAATATGGTGACGCCGGCGCTGTTTGAGCGGTTTCCGAGCATCGACGCGTTTGCTGAGGCGGAGGTCGGCGAGGTGGAGGAGTATATACGCACCTGCGGGCTTTACAAGACGAAAGCGCAGGATATCGTAAATATGTGCGTAATGCTCCGGGATATCTACGGCGGGAAGGTTCCCGACAGCATAGAGGAGCTGACGAAGCTCCCGGGAGTAGGGCGAAAGACCGCCAACCTTATCGTTGGCGACCTTTACGGAAAGCCCGCAATGGTGTGCGACACACATGTAATAAGGCTGTCCAACAGGCTGGGTCTGGCGGACTCCACCGATGCCGGAGTAGTTGAGAAACAGCTCCGTGAGATAGTTCCCCCGGAGGAAGGTCTGATGTTATGCCATCGGCTGGTGCACCACGGGCGGGACGTCTGCGACGCAAGGGCGCCGAAATGCGAGGCGTGCGTTCTGCGGAACGTCTGTCCGAGCAAGGATAAGCCGGTAAGATCGTTCCGCGCGGGGAGCAAAAAGTAAAGCGCCAAAGCGCCGCACGGATTTCAGAATAATTATCGGGGCTGAGAAGATCAGTCCCGATTTTGTTTTTAGGTAAAAAAATTCCGCAGACAAGGGGGTGTCTGCGGCAAACTCAAATAAATTAGCCGAACGCTTGGGGAAAAGCGCTTTTTACTCGGCTGAAATAATTGGGGAAAATATATTAAGAAGTATGGTAGCCAAATTAGCTTACAATACTGTCTTGCATAATTTATTTACGATATAATTATATCATTTTTGAGCGTCCTTTGCAATCCTAATTCAGCACAAATTTTAATATGGAATTATGGCTATTTTGTACAAGAATAAATTTACAAACTCAGATGAAAGTCATAAAAAGATTTGCCTCGAATTTTCAAAAATTTGTGAATTACCCCTTGATTTTTTCTGAAAAAGGTGTATAATAGATTTAGCACTCGGAACAATAGAGTGCTAAACTGTAAAAAACGGCATAACACCGAGAAATATAAGGAGATGTTTACAATGGCAGAAACAAAAGAATTTAAGGCTGAATCCAAGCGCCTGCTTGAGATGATGATCAACTCCATTTACACTCACAAGGAGATATTCCTGCGTGAGCTGATATCCAACGCGAGCGACGCCATGGACAAGCTCTACTTCAAGTCCATGAGCGAGAACACAGGTATCACACGTTCCGACATGGCTATAACCATCGAGGCAAACAAGGACGACAGGAAGCTGATAATCACCGATAATGGTATCGGCATGACCAAGGACGAGCTGGAAAACAACCTCGGTACTATCGCTAAGTCCGGTTCGCTGGCGTTCAAGAACGAGAACGAAAAGACCGAGGACGTCAACATAATCGGTCAGTTCGGCGTCGGATTCTATTCCGCGTTCATGGTAGCAAAGAAAGTTACCGTTATTTCAAAGGCATACGGCGCGGACAGCGCCTACATGTGGGAGAGCGAAGGCGTTGACGGCTACACGATCTCCGAAGCCCAGAAGGACGGCCACGGTACGCAGATAATCCTCGATATCAAGGACAACGCCGAGGAGGAGAATTACGACGAGTTCCTCACTCCGTACAAGATAAAGCAGCTTGTGCGCAAGTATTCCGACTATATCCGCTACCCCATCAAGATGGATGTTGAGCATGAGAAGCTCAAGGAAGGCAGCAAGGACGAGTACGAAAAGGAGATCGTCACCGAGACCCTCAACAGCATGACGCCTATCTGGAAGAAGTCCAAGAGCGAGTTGAAGGACGAGGACTACGACCAGTTCTATAAGGATAAGTTCTACGATTACGACGCGCCTCTTGCGCATATCCACACCAGCACCGAGGGCACCGCAACATATACCGCTCTGCTGTATATTCCGTCAAAGGCTCCGTTTGATTACTATTCCAAGAACTTTGAGAAGGGGCTTCAGCTCTATTCCAACGGCGTTATGATAATGGAGAAGTGCGCAGACCTCCTGCCTGACTATTTCAGCTTCGTAAGAGGTCTGGTAGACAGCGAGGATCTGTCGCTGAACATTTCCCGTGAAATGCTCCAGCATGACCGCCAGTTAAAGCTCATCGCCAAGAGCCTTGAGAAGTCCATCAGAAACGAGCTGAAAAAGCTCCAGAAGAACGACCGCGAGAAGTACGGCAAATTTTTCGACGCATTCGGAACACAGCTCAAATACGGCATTTACGAGAGTTTTGGCGCGAACAAGGAGAACCTTCAGGACCTGCTGATGTTCAAGAGCAGCTTCAGCAAGGAGTACACCACTCTGGAGGAGTACGTCTCCAGAATGAAGGAAGATCAGAAGTATATCTACTTTGCAAGCGGCAGTAGCATTGCACGTATCGAGGCGCTCCCGCAGACCGAGATGGTTCGCGACAAGGGTTACGAGATACTCTACTTCACCGATCATGTAGACGAATTCACCATGCAGATGATGCACGACTACAACGGCAAGGAGTTCAAGTCCGTATCCGCCGACGACCTGGGTCTTGAGACCGAGGCTGAGAAGGAAGAAATCAAGAAGGCGGAGGAGGATAATAAGGCTCTGTTCGACTTCATGACCGAAAAGCTCGGCGGCAAGGTAAAGGCGGTAAAGCTGTCCCAGCGCTTAAAGACCCACCCGGTATGCGTTACCAGCGAGGGCGCTTTGTCGGTTGAGATGGAGAAGGTGCTCTCCGCAATGCCGGACGAGCAGGCTCACACCGCAAAGGCTGCGAAGATACTGGAGATCAACGCTTCCCACCCGATATTCGAGAAGCTCAAGAAGCTCTACGCCGAGGACAAGAAGGATACCGTTGCCGAGTACGCGGATATCCTGTATTCTCAGGCGCTGCTCATCGAGGGTATGCCGATCGAGGATCCGGTAGAGTTCACGAACAAGCTCTGCACCATCATGGCTGATTGACCGCATAACTGAATAAAATTACAGGGCGGAGAGTATCCGCCCTGTTTGTTTTATTACGGTATTTGAAGCTCTTTGGCGGCGCGTTCCCACAGGGATTCGTCGGTTACCGGAAGCCCGGTCTCCTGCGAGTACTTTTCCACCAGCCGCACGGCGAGCACGGTGTAGTTTATTCCGGTTCGAATGGTTCCGAGAAGCCCCCTGCCCCATACTGCGCTTTTTTCCAGCAGCCCGGAGGAGCTGAATTCCTCGGCGGTGCGCTCGATGTCGTAATCCACCGAAATAATTTCCGGATTCCATTCGCCGTTGTAGGTCAGGAACGCATACTGTGCTTTGGTCTGTTCGTTTACCGGCATTCCCAGCGCGCCGGGATTGACCAGCATTCTCCCTTCCCGCTTAAAAATAAACGGAATATGCGAATGGCCGCACAGCATCAGACGGCAGCCGTACTCCCCGAGCCTGGAGATCATGATCTCCGCTTCCTGGGTATTGGTATGGAACAGGTAGTTTATGCTGTCCGGGGAACCGTGGCACATTATGAACGGCTCGCAGCCGGGAAGCTCCGGGCGCAGCGTGAACGGCTGCGAAGCCAGCCAGTCGAGGTCTCCGCCGGTGAGATCCTCGTAGCAGTAACGGAGCGCTCCGCATTTTGAGCCGTATTCCCACGCCTGCGGGGCTTTCCGCTGATTTATCATGTAATCCTCGCGGTTGCCGCGTATCATAAGGCAGGGGTGAGTTTGCGAGAAATCCCGCAGGAACTCCACCGTGCGGTGCGGGTAGGGGCAGTCGGTGACGTAATCCCCGAGAAACAGCCAGTAATCCGGCTGTCTGGACTCAGCGTCGGCTATGACCGCCCTCAGAGCGGCGTAATTCGAGTGGATATCGGATAAAACTGCGAAACGCACCTGTTCAGCTCCTTTATTTGAGTATTTCATGCAGCTTTTCCGCAGGAACGAACCCGCGCAGCCCGTCGGTTGTCATTCTCCGTGCAATGTCGGTTATAACATCCAGCGAACCGGTGCAGCCGCTGTCAAACCACCCCGAATACAGCGACAGAACGCCGCTTACCGTGAATTCCGACAGCGCGTGCAGGGTCTGCTCGTCGTTCACGACGCATACGTCGCGCAGGGCTATTTCGATAGCGCGCCGGAGCATAGCTTTGACGCGCCCGGTGCTGAAAAGCTCCGGGTTGAGCTTCAGCAGCTTCACGAAATATTCCTGATTGCTGCTTATCAGCGCGCTTATCTCTCCGAGCACCGAGCCGATGTTGAATATGCTCGTGTTGCTGGTTTTCAGTATATCTGAGAAATCCGACAGCAGCTCGTTTTCGAATTCGGTCACAACGTCGGAAATCGAGCGGTAGTGCCGATAGAACGTCTTGCGGTTGACCTGCGCCCGGGCGGAAAGCTCCGATATCGTGATGTCGGAAAGCTCCTTTTCGGATAACAGGGATATCAGCGCGATGCGTATGGCCTGGCGGGTCTTTATAACCCTCAGATCGGTGGGATTTGACATTTATCCTCCTGTCAGTCGGCGGTGTGGAGCACGTCCTCAGCCTGGTTTACAAGATTGTCTACGGTGGAGGCTATCTCGGATACGCCGGACATCTCCGTGCTTATGGTGCTGCCCTTTTCGAGGGTAGCGGCGATGTTGCTCTGCATGCTGTTCATCATCGTCAGGATATCGGACATTCTGTCGTTAATGGTGGTTACTATGCCGTTTACGTCGCTGATATTGCTGAACACCAGTTTGTTGGAGGTTTCCGCTTCGGTAACTGCGGTCTGGGAATGCTCCGCGAGGGAACGCACTTCCTCCGCGACGACCGAGAATCCCTTTCCGTACTCGCCGGCGCGGGCGGCTTCAATGCTTGCGTTGATGGCGAGTATATTTATCTGGCGGGCGATATCGCTGATATTGCGGGTCATTTTTGAGAAGCCGGTAACGCTTTCGTCGATTGCCGCCATTGATTCAGCGATGTTGTCGGTGAGTGTGTGGAGTTCCTTGACAACATCGCCGAGGGCAGCCGCCTGCTGGCTGTTCTGACCGTTCAGTTCGGTAATGCCGGACGTAGCCGAGGTAACTCCGGAAATGCTGTCTGTCAGCCTTGAAACGACCTCGCTGAGCTGCGTGGTTATAGCGTTTATGCTGTCGTTGGTCTGGGCGATCTGCTCTCGGCGGCGGTCCGCTTCATGAAGCGTGTACTGCGAGCAGGAGCTTGGCAGGCTGGTGCCGTCCAGGATAGCCTTCGCCAGTTCGCGGCAGGTTCGGAATCCGCATGCATGGCAGTTGTAGTTCATCTCGGTGTCGGTGTGCTTGCCGAGGCTGTGCAGGACTTCGTCTATCTGCTCGTCGGTGTAGGAGCGCTGCTCTACGCTGTGCGCGGTGTAGCTCCGCAGGAAGTCCTCAGGGTCGAGCTTCTTGTCAAAGTCGAGAAACTGCTTGTCGCGGCCTTTTCTGTCCATTTTAACGCGGTTATTGCGGTTGTACTTTTCGATGCCGTTCAGGATACCGCTCATTCGGTAGACGGAAAGCGGAGTTCCGATGGCTGGGCCGCTTCCGCAGCCCCGCCCGCAGGAGAGCACGTCGAATACGTCCGGAAGGTCGCGGGCGCCCACGGTGGGGTACTGTGCGAGTTCCTGGTAGATATGTCCGGTTCCCTCGGAGGAGATGACGTTCAGCGATGGAGCCTCAAGCTCCAGGCACGCCTTGAGTCCGCCCGGTCTGGGGTAGATAGCGCCCATGATACCCTGCGGGCCGCTGAATTCGAACGCGGAGCGCTTTCCCTTCTGGTCGGCGAGGTGGAAGCCCTTTTCCTCGAGAAGCTGCCCGAGGTGCTGGAATGTGACATTATAGTCAACGACGCCGGTCATGCGGAATTCGTCCTGCTTTGCGATACAGGGGGTCAGGGCAGCGAGCTTTGCGTTGACGCCGAGGTACTTTCTGAGGTATATTGCCGCGCAGAGTATCGGAGACTGCACCGGCGAGAGGTTAGGAAGAGCCTCCTTGCAGTATTTGAGCATATAATTAACGATAGCCGGGCAGGGCTGCGAGATGAGCTTCTTTCCGGGATTCTTCTGGAGATACCTGATATGCGCCCATGTGCAGATATCCGCGCCGAAGGAGACATCGTAGATGTCCTTTACGCCGTTGCTGCGCAGGAATTCCAGCACGTTGCGCCAGCAGCCGTCGAACGCCACCTTGATTGACGGCGCGACCAGCAGTACGACCTGCTTTCCGCCTTTGACGTCGTTCCAGAAGCCGGCGGTGTCGTCTTCGTATGTACGCGCGCCGTGGGAGCAGTCCTTGACGCAGGCGCCGCAGCGGATACATTTGTCGGGATCGATATTGTAGACGGTTCTTCCGTCCTCGGTCTGCACCGCCTTGTTAGCCTCGGGCGTCGGACAGGCGCGTATGCAGGAGTTGCAGGAAACGCATTTATTCGCGTCAAATAGTATCATAAGTATATACTCCTCTGATTATAGGATAAAAAAAGCGCTCCCGCAGGTATGCCGCAGGGAGCGCCGGTTTTTATTTCGCGTAATCTACTGCGCGGCTTTCCTGGATAAGATTGATCTTTATCTGACCAGGGTATTCCATTTCATTTTCTATGCGCTTGGCGATGTCGCGGGCAAGAACCTTCATGCCGTCGTCGGTGATAGTCTCCGGCTTGATCATGATACGAACCTCGCGGCCTGCCTGAATAGCGTAGGATTTCTCGACCCCGTTGTAGGAGCAGCAGATCTCCTCGAGCTTTTCGAGACGCTTTATGTAGTTCTCGTAGTTCTCGCTTCTTGCTGCGGGGCGGGCTGCGCTGATCGCGTCGGCTGCCTGTACGAGCGCTGCGATTACCGTGCGGCACTCAACGTCGCCGTGGTGAGCCTCGATAGCGTGAATGACCTCGGGGTTTTCTTTGTACTTGCGGCATACGTCAACGCCGATCTGTACGTGCGAACCTTCGATCTCGTGGTCAAGAGCCTTACCGATATCATGGAGCAGACCTGCGCGTCTTGCAAGGGCTGCGTCAACGCCAAGCTCGCTTGCCATGATTCCGGCGAGGTGGGCTACCTCGATGGAGTGGCTGAGTACGTTCTGGCGGTAGGAAGTTCTGTACTTCAGTCTGCCTATCAGGCGGACAAGCTCGTGGTTGAGGCCGTTGACGTTGGTCTCCATAACTGCGCGCTCGCCTTCCTGGCGGATACGCTGCTCGACTTCCTTGCGTGCCTTCTCGACGGTCTCCTCAATGCGGGCGGGGTGGATGCGGCCGTCCTGAATGAGCCTTTCAAGGGAGATACGCGCGATCTCGCGGCGAACCTGGTCGAAGCTCGACAGGGTGATCGCCTCGGGGGTGTCGTCGATGATAAGGTCAACGCCGGTGAGCGTTTCAAGGGCGCGGATATTGCGTCCCTCGCGGCCGATGATACGACCCTTCATTTCGTCGTTCGGAATAGCAACGACGGATACTGCGGATTCAGACACGGTGTCTGCTGCAAGTCTGGAGATGGCAAGGGAGATGTGCTTTCTCGCGATCTCGTCCTCCTCGTCCTTGAGCTTCTGCTCGTAGGCGGTGATCTTTACAGCCTTTTCGTGAGTCAGCTCGCTGTCTAACAGTGACAGCAGGTGTTCCTTTGCCTGATCGGTGGTAAAGCCGGAAATGCGCTCGAGGGTTTCGACCTGCTCGGTCTTGAGCTGCTCGGCTTCTGCGATCTTCTCGTCCGCTTTCTTGTGCTTCTGGTGGAGCTGTTCTTCATAGCGCTCCATTTTGTCGGTTTTCTTGTCGAGGTTTTCCTCTTTCTGCTGGAGACGGCGCTCTGAACGGGAGAGCTCCCCGCGGCGTTCCTTCAGCTCGCGGTCGGTTTCGCCCTTTAAGCGGCTGATCTCCTTTTCGGCGTCTGAGCGCATCTTGTAGATCTCGTCCTTTGCTTCAACGAGAGCTGCTTTCTTGCGGTCTTCGGCCTTTACGTTTGCTTCTTCGATAATGCGCGCCGATTCCTTCTCTGCGGATTCAAACTGAGCTTCCGCAGTCTTAATGCGGTGCTTCACGCCCATTTTGAAGCAGATAAATCCTGCTGCGGCTGCGCCGACGATGAATGCCGCAACTGCGATTATTACCGCTATTATTGGATCCATCTTTTTCGTTTCCCTCCTTCTTAATGATCGGCGGGAATAATATACAATTGTTGGAATGAATCTGCCGCCCATACGGAACGGTTTTTTCATCGCAGTGCTATGCTGCGTTAATCTTTTGAAACAGTGCTGGCACTGAAAAATCATGGCAGACTGACCGCCGCAGTTCCCCCCGGAGCCGCGGAAGCCGCATAGGTAACGGGTTCCTTTTATTATATATTAGACCGCCACTACGTCTATCATACACTGTCTCTTATACACATCTCCGAGCCCACGAGACCGG
>ENA-OZEP01000839-OZEP01000839.1-human-gut-metagenome-genome-assembly--contig:-NODE-839-length-11677-cov-6.002409_pt1 | contig 11677 bp, 10 predicted proteins | sample MGYA00245074_ERZ653621 | MGnify/ENA primary metagenome ERZ653621 (study PRJEB26926, sample SAMN06165020) | human gut metagenome | biome: ENVO:00009003; feature: ENVO:2100002; material: ENVO:00002003...
ACGAGATAGGCTCCGGTCTCGTGGGCTCGGAGATGTGTATAAGAGACAGGAATGGGAATCAAGACGGTCATCATTCCGCAGAAGAACGTTCCCGACCTCAACGAAATTGATGAAAAGGTCAGAACAGCATTGAAATTCGTTCCCGTCACTGAATTGGACGAAGTCTTTGAGATTGCACTTGTGACACCCAAGGAAGAAAAAGAAAGAAAAAGCATCGCCGCAGTAGCGAAGAAAGATTCCGGCTACACGGCAATGCGAATCTGAGGATAGACAAATGAGATTTGACAAAGTAAAATATGAGGCTTCATACGGCACAGCTCAGCAGCTCCCTGCAGGCGAGCATATCGAGATTGCGTTTGCGGGACGCTCAAATGTCGGCAAATCGTCCATGCTCAATAAGATTCTTAACAGGAAGAATCTTGCGAGAGTCAGCTCCGTTCCGGGCAAGACGGTCACAGTCAACTTCTTTGACTGCGACGGAATAAAGCTCGTTGACCTACCGGGCTACGGCTATGCAAAGGTTAATTTCAACGAGAAAAAGCGTTGGGCTGACCTCATGGAGGGCTACTTCACCTCCGACAGAAACATCCGCCTTGTCGTTCAACTGACGGATATGCGCCACCCAGTGACGAAGGACGACCTTGATATGATGCGATTCATGCAGTCGGCAGGCTATGATTTCATCGTCGTTATGACAAAGAGCGACAAGCTCAACAAGACCGAGCGTACCAAGCGCATGGAGGATATCCACACGGAGCTTGCGGAGTTCGGCGATGTGAAAATCATTCCGTTCTCAGCCTCCAACGGCGAGGGTGCGGACGAGATCCGCAAAGCAATCGAAACCGCCGCTGAAAAATAAAAAATATATAACTGTCTCCCCGATTACATCCGTAGTCGGGGAGATTTTTGGTGCAATTTTTCGGTTTAAAACGTTTGATAATATTACAATTCTCTGATTATGTCTAATAAGTGCTCGCCATAATTCTTAATCGGACTTTTATTCTTGACTTTTTTTAATGAACATGATAATTTTTAATTGGTCAATAATTGATCAATAAGATTAAAAGGTGGCGAAAACTGTGAAAAACAAATTTTTCAAAAAGCTCATCAGCCTTGTGCTCTGCCTTTGTATTATGGCATTTTGCACCGTTGTCGGCTTTGCAAAAGGTGAAAAGAAAAGCGATTATCCGTTCATCTATGTACACGGAATGTGCGGTTGGGGCGACGGTGCACCGCAGGAAGAGAACAGACCGTACTGGGGTACTCAGCCGGAAAACAATGTCATGACTTATCTGCGTGCGCAGGGTTATACAGTATACAATCCGACGGTCGGCGGTTACAGCAGCGCATGGGACAGAGCGTGCGAGCTTTATGCACAGCTTACCGGCACTGTTGTTGACTACGGTGCGGCGCACTCAAAAGAATGCGGCCACGACAGATTCGGCAGAGATTACACCGGCAGGGCAACCATGGGAAAAGCATGGGATCTTGAAAGTCCGCTTAACTTTGTCGGTCATTCCTTCGGCGGCGAAACAATACGGCTTTTGGCTTCTCTGCTTGCTTACGGCGATGAAACGGAAATGAAAGCAGCCACGGAAAACTGCTCGGAGCTTTTCAAGGGCGGTCACGAAAAGGGCATCCGATCAATTACAGCTATCTCCTCCCCGCATAACGGTTCGACGGCTTCAAACTATGTTGCCGACACCTACCTTCCGGCTTTTCTTATGATATTTATGCTCCATTCAAAATGTGTTTCCGGAAAATCGGCAAATGACCTTATGCTTGACCAATGGGGAATTTCCAAAGACCCTATAAGCGGAGAAAAAGCAAAATTAAATCCGTTTGCGTGCATGAAAATTGCCTTTTCAAATGATCACTGCGGCTATGACCTCACCGTTCAGGGCGCAGAAAAGCTCAACAAAAAGATCAAGACGGTCAAATCGGCTTATTATTTTTCATATACAGCGTGCATAACCGAGGACACAAAGCTCGGCTATACAAAACTCAACAAGAATTATGATGTTTTTGAGCCGTTTTTGATTTCTTCTCCGCTGATTTCAGCTTCGGTCAATATGTTCATCGGCGGAAAATATATTGATAAGTCATGGGGAGCAAACGACGGAATTGTTCCGCTTAAAAGTGCACTTTATCCTTTTGACGAGGATCACATTACATATGATGAAACAAGAAGCATAATTCCCGGTGTTTGGTATGTTATGCCGACAATTTACGGTGCCGACCACTATGATTTCTGCAATGCCGCAGACGAAAAGGCGTTCGGCTCACTTCAAGGCTTCTTTGATTTCTACACAGATCTCTCAGAGCTTATTTGCAATATCTGATTTTTAAAATTCATAAGTCTGCACCCCGATTACAATTGTAGTCGGGGTGTTTTGCAATATTATATTGATTTTGATGGAACTGAAAAAAGCAGCAAAGATGATTTCTCATCTCTGCTGCAATTTTTAATTAAATCAGTTGTTGTAAAGTCCGCGCTTAACGTAAGTTGTGTGGAGAACCTCATGCGCCTTATGGCTGCCGGGCTCACCAAAGAACTCGTCATATACACGCTTGATAGCCGAATTCTCATGTGACTTACGGTTTTCGTTGTTCTTGTCAAGATTGTAAAGAACGGAAGCACGCTTGCTTCTGAAGTCCTCAAAGTTGCGAACCGCTGCGGAAACGATCGGCTGTCCGCCGCCGTTGATACATCCGCCCGGGCAACCCATGATCTCAATGAACTGATACTCGCTTGTACCGTTCTTGATCTGCTCCATGAGCGTCTTTGCGTTCTTTGTGCCGCTTGCAACGGCTACCTTGATGCTGAGATCGCCGACTGTGTATGTGGCTTCCTTGACGCCCTCCATACCTCTGACCTCGGTGAAATCAACATTATCAAGAGCCTGACCCGTAATCTTCTCAACTGCGGTACGCAGAGCCGCCTCCATAACGCCGCCTGTTGCGCCGAAAATAACGGCTGCGCCCGAGCCCTCGCCGAGAGGACTGTCATAGGTCTCATCAGGAAGTGAATTAAAGCTTATTCCTGCGCTCTTAATCATTCTTGCAAGCTCACGTGTTGTGATAGAGATATCGACATCGGCATAGCCGGATGCGCTCTGATCTTCTCTGCCAACCTCGAACTTCTTAGCGGTACAGGGCATTACGCTGACGCTGACGATCTTAGCAGGATCAATATCCATCTTCTGAGCATACCATGTCTTAAGTGTTGCACCAAACATCTGCTGAGGTGACTTGCAGGTTGAAAGATGGTCAAGCTGCTCGGGATAGTAATGCTCGCAATACTTAACCCAACCCGGTGAACAGGAGGTGATCATCGGGAGTGCGCCGCCGTTTGTAATTCTCTCAATAAGCTCGTTTGACTCTTCCATAATGGTAAGGTCAGCGGAGAAATCGGTATCAAACACCTTGTCAAAGCCAAGGCGGCGGAGAGCTGCAACCATCTTGCCCTCAACGTCCGTTCCGATCGGGAGACCGAACTCCTCGCCGAGAGCCGCTCTTACAGCCGGAGCTGTCTGAACAACAACGTACTTCTCGGGATCATTGATAGCCTCAAGCACCTTCGGTGTGTCGTCCTTCTCACGGAGCGCGCCGGTCGGACAGTTTACGATGCACTGACCGCAGGCAATACATGAGAACTCCTTGATTTCTCTCTCAAACGGAGATGTGATGCAGGTATCAAAGCCACGGGCATTAGCTCCTATAACGGAGATGCTCTGCTCATCGCAGGCTGCAACGCAGCGGCGGCAAAGGATACATTTGCTGTTGTCACGAATCATGTGAGGCATTGAATCGTCATAAGCATAGTCGGGCGTAACGCCGTCAAACTTGCTCTCGTTCTCAACGCCGTATTCCTTACAGAGCTTCTGAAGCTCGCAGTTTGTGCTTCTTACGCAAGAAAGACACTTGCGCTCATGAGTTGAAAGAATAAGCTCAAGAGTTGTTCTTCTTGAATTACGAACTCTGTCGGAATTGGTGAGGATCTCCATTCCCTCGTTTACGGGGAAAACACAGGAGGCAACAAGGCTTCTTGCGCCCTTGACCTCAACCATACAGATACGGCATGCACCGATCTGATTTATTTTCTTAAGGTAGCAAAGTGTCGGGATCTCAATTCCTGCATAGCGGGCAGCTTCAAGAATCGTAATTCCGCTCGGCACACTCAGAGGCATGCCATTGATTTTGATATTAACCATTTCCATTTCTGACATCCTCCTTATTTCTTAATAATTGCGCCGAAGCGGCATGTATCCATACATACGCCGCACTTTACGCACTTGCTTGTGTCGATAGTATGTGCTGTCTTAACTGCACCTGATATTGCACCGACCGGGCACTTTCTTGCACAGGCGGTACAGCCCTTACACTTATCAGCCTCAATTGAGTAGGAAACAAGCTTCTTACAAACGCCAGCCGGGCACTTCTTGTCAACAATATGAGCGATATACTCATCCTTGAAGAAACGAAGTGTTGCAAGAACAGGGTTCGGAGCTGTCTGACCGAGACCGCAAAGTGAGTTGTCTTTAATATAATGAGCAAGAGATTCAAGCTCGTCAAGATCCTCAAGAGTAGCCTTACCGTCGGTAATTTTCTCAAGAAGCTCTCTCATTCTCTTTGTACCGATACGGCACGGAGTACATTTACCGCAGCTCTCATCAACTGTGAAATCAAGGAAGAACTTAGCGATATCAACCATACAGTTGTCCTCGTCCATAACGATAAGTCCGCCTGAGCCCATCATACAACCGATAGCGGTAAGGTTATCATAGTCGATCGGTGTGTCCATAAGGGAAGCAGGAATACATCCGCCGGACGGGCCGCCTGTCTGAGCAGCCTTAAACTTTTTGCCGTTCGGAATTCCGCCGCCGATGTCCTCAATGATCTCGCGAAGAGTTGTACCCATCGGAATTTCAACAAGGCCCGTGTTATTGATCTTTCCGCCGAGAGCGAATACCTTGGTTCCCGAGGACTTCTCCGTACCCATTGAGTTAAAGAACTCTGCACCGTGGAGAATGATTTGCGGAATGTTGGCAAATGTTTCAACATTGTTCTCTGTTGTCGGCTTGCCGAAAAGTCCCTTAACTGCCGGATACGGCGGACGGGGTCGCGGCTCACCGCGGTTACCTTCGATTGAAGTCATAAGAGCAGTCTCTTCACCGCAAACGAATGCGCCTGCACCGAGACGGATATGAAGATCGAAGTCAAAACCTGAATTAAATATGTTCTTGCCGAGAAGGCCTGCTTCACGGGCTTCCTTGATAGCAACATCAAGACGGTGAACGGCGATCGGATACTCGGCACGGACGTAAACGTAACCCTCGGTTGCACCTGTTGCGTAACCGCAGATCGTCATAGCCTCAACGATACAATGGGGGTCGCCCTCAAGAACGGAACGGTCCATGAATGCGCCCGGGTCACCTTCGTCGGCGTTACATACAACGTACTTCTGGTCGGCTGTATTCTTAGCGGTGAAGCTCCACTTAAGACCTGTGGGGAATCCGCCGCCGCCACGGCCTCTGAGTCCGGAATCCTTAACGATCTGGATAACCTCATCGGGCGTAAGCTCGGTCAAGCACTTTGCAAGAGCCTGATAGCCGTCCATAGCGATATATTCTTCAATATTTTCAGGGTCAATAACGCCGCAGTTACGAAGCGCAACTCTGTGCTGCTTCTTGTAGAAATTGGTTTCATTCAGCGGCTTGATATCATCCTGATGAACTGTCTCTTCATAGAGAAGTCTCTTGACCATACGGCCCTTGAGAAGATGCTCCTCGACGATTTCGGGAACGTCCTCGACCTTAACCTCGCTGTAGAAACAGCCCTCGGGATATACGATCATGACCGGACCTAATGCGCAAAGTCCGAAGCAGCCGGTTTTGATTACTTTAACCTCGTTTTCGAGACCCTTGGCTTTAAGCTCCTGCTCAAGCTTTTCAATGATCTCGGCACTGTGTGAGGAAGTACAGCCGGTACCGCCGCAGACAAGAACGTGTGAACGATACATTGTTTTTCCTCCTTAATCTTTTACTACAGCGCCAACGGTGTATTCAACAACCGGATTGCCGTTTACAATATGGGAAGCAACGATTTCGGCAACCTTTTCGGGACTTACCTGAACATAGGTTACCTTCTCCTTGCCGGGTTCAAAAACCTCAACGATCGGCTCATACTGGCACATACCGATGCAGCCTGTCTGAGCAACCGTAACGTTTTTAAGATTTCTTTTTGCGACCTCGTCAACGAATGCGTTGAGAACGGGACGTGCGCCTGCTGCGATTCCGCAGGTTGCCATGCCGACTACGACACGGATTCCGTCGCCTGTACCCTCACGGTCTGTCATTGCTGCCTTAGCCTTATCACGGATGGCAAGCAACTCTTCAAGTGATTTCATTTACAGTACACCTCCACGGATAGTTTGTGTTTGTTCATGCAGGTACTCTTTAATCCACTGAGTAACCGACGGCTCATTAAGCGGCACGTCACCGAGTATTCCTTTAAGCTCGGAAGTGGAAAGAGTAAATTCTTTTTCATCGACCTTCAGTCGATAGATAAAATTACGGTCTGTGTTCATGGTGATGAGCATGATAACAGTGGAATCAATATCGCCGAGCGGTGTGTAATCAATGCTGTCGGTCTTAAAAATCGCCTTGACCTTCGTTCCGACGCCGACCTCGGATTCGATGCAGAGGCTTCCGCCCGTCTGCTCCGCCGCCAGCTTAAACAGAGGAATTCCCATGCCGACCTTTCTTGTCGTTCTGGTCGTAAAGAACGGGTCCTGAACATTTCTGACCTGTTCCGGGGTCATTCCCTTGCCGTTATCATAGATTCCTATCAGCAGCTCGTTTTTCTTTGTGTCCCCGACAATTTCAATCTCAATAAGCGAAGCGTTGGCAGAAATGGAATTCTGCGCAATATCGAGAACATTCAATGACAGCTCACGCATGATTTTTCTCCGTAATTATGCTCTGTATTTGGCAAGAATGCCGGGTACATCGTCTGCAACAAGCTTTCCGTAAACCTCATCGTTGACGGTGAGAACGGGGGCAAGACCGCACGCACCGATACAACGGCAAGCCTCAACCGAGAACATACCGTCGTCCGAACATTCGCCTGCTCCGATTCCAAGCTCCTCACAAATCTTGTCAAGAAGTTCCTGCGAACCCTTAACATAGCAAGCCGTACCGAGACAAACAGAGATGTTGTACTCTCCCTTCGGGGAAAGCGCAAACTGAGCGTAAAAAGTGGATACTCCGTAAACCTTTTCAAGCGGTACATTCATACCGTCGGCAATCATGGCCTGCACTTCAAACGGAAGGTATCCGTATATAGCCTGCGCCTGCTGCATAACGTGCATGAGCAAGCTTTTATTGTCCTTGCACTCCTCAATTACTGTTTTAAGCTGTGCCTCCTGCTCAGGTGTTCCTTTGAACGGGATTTTGCTGATTTTTTTGAGCATTTAAGTTGTTCCTCCTTTACAACAGTTTAGCCGTATGCGAACGGTCGGAACGGAATAAAAACAGTCTGTTAAAATATTAACACTCCGAAAGCCCACAATACAACATTATAATGCTGAAATATTATATCACATAAAAAATAAATAGTAAACACATTTATCGAATTAAATTCCGCCAAAACGGCTCAAAATCGACAATTTTTCATTTTTTTGCCTGTTTTTTTCCTACAAATTTTATCTTGTACGAAAATCGCTATAATAAATAAGTCATTTATTGAATAGCTCTTTATCTAATATATTTTTATCTATATCGCGGTATACGGATCTGTTTTGTGCATAAAAGTAAACCGCCCGAACCTGAAATGCAATTCATTTCAAGTCAAGCGGTTATGAAATCAATTTATTTTATTTCTTCGCTTTTGTCGGTTTCTTTTCGGGAAGCGTCACAACATACGCAAGCTCCCAAAGAGCAATTCCGATAAAGAAAATCAAGCTGAGCGTTACTGCATTTCCGAGTGTGAACGAATCGACCGAGATTGCACCCTTGAGAATCGACGTGCCTATCGAACCGAGCAGATTGTTACTCTCTCCGACAAAGGCTTTCGCAAGTATCTCGCCGATGTCAACCGAACCGTTTATGTACGGAGAAGAAAATCCGGCAAAGCATCTGAGAGCAGCAAAGCAGCAAACCGCTCCGCCTGCTCCGAGCGCAGTAATGGTCTTGTAAGCGTTCGTGAAAAGCGCACAGCCGATAATAACTATCGCAATGATCAACGCAATTACAATCAATATCCCCGCGGCAATCGCCCAATTCTTGCCTGAGAGAAGCTCGGCAGGTATCTTTGAAATGTCGAATTTCATTCCGCCGAATGAAAAGCTGCCGTCGCTGATGTACTTGAAAATCTCCTTAACGGAAAAGGTGATCTCCATAGCACTGCTTGCCGTTTTCTCGGCGAGCTTTGAGAGTATTGTATACAGCGACGAATCCTCGGAAATTGAAACAACAGCTCTGACAATATTCATAAAATACATAATAGGAAAAATCGCAAGAGTCACCAAACAAACTACGATTTTGTTGAATATTTTCATCGTTTTCAGCTCCTTTATTTGCCCCATGAAGAGTTAAGAGCAACGGTGCGATTGAATACAAGCTTGTCCTCGGTGCTGTCTTTATCAACGCAAAAATATCCGTTTCTCATAAACTGGAACGTGTCACCGGGCTTTGCGTTTTCAAATCCACCCTCAAGCAGGCAATTTTCAATAACCTCAAGTGAGTCGGGGTTGAGATCGTCAAAATAGTCGCCGTTCTTACCGGGCTCCTCGGCGCTGAAAAGTCTGTCATAAAGGCGAACCTCACATTGCTTACAGTCGTTGGCATTAACCCAGTGAATTGTGCCCTTGACCTTGCGGCCGTCGGGGGAATTTCCGCCTCGACTTTCGGGGTCATAAGTACAGTGCAGGCATGTAACGTTGCCGTTTTCATCCGTATCGTAGCTATTGCACTTAATAAAATATGCGCTCTTGAAGCGAACCTCGTTGCCCGGAAAAAGTCTGAAGTATTTCTTGACGGGTTCAGCCATAAAGTCATCCTGCTCAACATAGAGTTCACGGGAGAAAGTGACCTTTCTTGTTCCGAACTCCGGGTGCTCGGGGTGAAGCTCAACCTCAAAATCCTCACTCTGTCCTTCGGGATAATTATCAATAACAACCTTAAGCGGACGCAGAACAGCCATTGCACGAGGAGCCTTAGCGTTGAGATCGTCTCTTACGCAAGCTTCAAGCAACCCGTAGTCAACAGTGCTGTCCGCCTTTGAAACGCCTACCCTGTCGATAAAATCCCTGACTGCGGCAGCACTGTAGCCTCGTCTTCTCATACCGCAAAGAGTTATCATTCTCGGGTCGTCCCAGCCGGAAACGATACCCTTGTTAACCATTTCAAGCAGTTTTCTCTTGCTGGTAACACAATAATTTATGTTAAGGCGTGCAAACTCAATCTGTCTGGGCGGTTCGTCAAAGCCGATCTGGTCAACGACCCAGTTGTAAAGAGGTCTGTGATTTTCAAACTCAAGCGAGCAAAGTGAGAATGTTACGCCCTCTTTGGCATCCGAAAGCGGATGAGCAAAATCATACATCGGATAAACACACCACTTGTCACCGGTCTGGTGATGTGAAACATGAGAAATTCTGTAGATAACGGGATCTCGCATATTAAGATTCGGCGATGACATATCGATCTTAGCTCGAAGAACCTTCTCGCCGTTGCCGAATTCACCGTCCGTCATACGCTTAAAGAGGTTGAGATTCTCCTCAACGCTCCTGTTTCGGTAGGGACTTTCCCTGCCCGGCTCGGTGAGTGTGCCTCTGTATTCTCTTATCTCGTCTGCGCTGAGGTCATCAACATAAGCCTTGCCGTCCTTGATAAGCTTGATTGCGCAATCATAGACAAAATCAAAATAGCTTGAAGCAAAGAACACGTTATCCCAGTGGAAACCGAGCCACTTGATATCCTCCTTGATTGCGTCGATATATTCAACGTCCTCACGGGATGGGTTGGTGTCGTCAAAGCGAAGATTGCAGATTCCGTTGTATTTTTCCGCCGTGCTGAAATCTATGCAAAGGGCCTTCGCATGACCGATGTGAAGATATCCGTTCGGCTCTGGCGGAAATCTTGTCTGAACACGGGATTTCACTCCGCTTGCAAGATCCTCGTCGATAAAGTCATGTATAAAATTTGATGAAATTTTCTTTTCTTCCATGGTGACCTCCGATTATTTGTATGATTTGGCTGCTTCAATGAGTCTCGCCTTAACTCTTTCATTGCCGAGGAGAGCAATTATTGAATGAAGATCCGGCGTGTTGCGGCGAGAGGTTATCGCAATTCTGATAACCGTCGAAACATCGCCGACATGGCCCTTGAAAGCGTCGGGGTTCTTTTTATATTCCTTGACGTTCGGAGTGTAGCCAAGCGGCTCGCAAATCTCCTTGATCTTTGCAAACCAGGTATCTTTATCATCCGATGCGTCAAAAATCTCAGTATATTTTTCAAGGATAGCAACAGCGTCATCCCTGCTTATATTCTCCGGGAGCGTGTAATCCGGTGTGTAAATCTCGTCATAGAAATACGAAACATAATCCTTTACCTCGTCCCACTTTGCGATATCCTTACGAGGCTTTGCAGTTCCCCTGTCGATTGAGAAAATGCCCTTTGCAAACTCGGCATTTCCGCTGAGAAGATCATAAAGCTCCGGATCATTATCCTTTGCCCATACCGCTGCCTTGTCGTAAACCTCGTCGGCAGTCATAAGTGAAATAACATTCTTGCTGACATCATTAAGCTTATTGAGGTCAAACAGTGCTCCGCTTGCGCTCATCTTTTTCAGGTTGAACGGGAAGGCACTCTGCGGCGCAGTCTTGTTTGCTTTGCGCCAATCCTCAAAGTTCGAGTTGGCAATCGTCAAAAGATATTCGATAACGCTCTCCTTCGGATATCCGCTCTCGGAATAGAACGAAACGGAAGCCTCGGGATCCTTACGCTTTGAAAGCTTTCTCTTGCCGCCGTTGTCCTCTTTCATGATAGGAGAAATATGAGCATACTTGGGCACCTTGAAGCCGCAAGCCTTGAAAAGCTGAATATGGAGCGGCACGGAAGAAATCCACTCGTCACCTCTGACAACATGAGTCGTTCTCATAAAATGGTCGTCAACGGCATGTGCGAAATGATAGGTCGGAATTCCGTCCGTCTTGAGAAGAACAACATCCTGTATATTCTCGGGCATTTCAATCTTGCCCTTTATCATGTCGTCAAACTTGATTCTGTGATCTGCCTGTCCGGGGGAGCGAAGTCGCAGAGTATAGGGGCAGCCGGCCTTGATTTTCTCCTCCTGCTGTTCAAGAGTGAGGTTTCGGCACTTTGCCCATTCGCCGAAGTAGCCCTGAATATCCGTTCCGGCTTTTTCCTGCTCGGCACGGATTCCGTTTAGCTCCTCCTCCGAGCAGAAGCACGGATACGCCATGCCCTGACGAACAAGCGACTTTGCGATAGCTTGGTAAATGTCCTTGCGTTTACTTTGCTGATACGGTCCGTATGCTCCGCTCTCCGACTCAAAGCCCATTACGCCCTCATCGGGAGTTACACCGAAATCGTCAAGACCCTTGATACTGTCTCTTATACACATCTCCGAGCCCACGAGACCGGAGCCTATCTCG
>ENA-OZEP01000870-OZEP01000870.1-human-gut-metagenome-genome-assembly--contig:-NODE-870-length-11359-cov-4.668259_pt1 | contig 11359 bp, 9 predicted proteins | sample MGYA00245074_ERZ653621 | MGnify/ENA primary metagenome ERZ653621 (study PRJEB26926, sample SAMN06165020) | human gut metagenome | biome: ENVO:00009003; feature: ENVO:2100002; material: ENVO:00002003...
CGGTCTCGTGGGCTCGGAGATGTGTATAAGAGACAGGTGCCTTCACCCTGCAGTGCGGAGGTTTCCACAATCTCGCAGCCAAGCTCGGCAGCCAGCTTAGCAGTATCAATCTTATCGCCGTTCTTGCGCACAATATCAATCATGTTCAAAGCAATAGTTACGGGATAACCCATCTCCATAACCTGAGTAGTCAGGTACAGGTTACGTTCAATGTTAGAGCCATCAACCAGATTCAGTACACCATCAACATCATTTTGCAGCAGATAGTTACGGGAAACAACCTCCTCCAAAGTGTACGGGGACAAGGAATAAATACCGGGCAGGTCGGTAATAATTACATCATCGTGACCTTTAAGGCCGCCTTCTTTTTTCTCTACAGTTACGCCGGGCCAGTTACCAACATATTGGTTGGAACCGGTCAAATCATTAAACATTGTTGTTTTGCCGCAGTTAGGGTTACCAATCAGGGCAATCTTGATCTGTTTCATCTTTTCCCTCCAAATTATTCTACAACGATGTGTTCAGCCTCGCCGTTACGCAAAGTCAGCTCATAGCCACGTACAGTTACCTCCACCGGGTCACCCAGCGGTGCAACCTTACGTACGAATACACTCACACCCTTAGTCACGCCCATATCCATAATACGTCTTTTTACCGCACCCTCGCCAACGAGCTTAGCAACGGTAACTGTTTCACCAACAGGAACTTCTTTTAATGTTTTCATAACATCCTCCACTTGCATCAGATAAATATTTTGGCTGCCATCTGCTTGCTCAGGGCAATGCGGGCATCCTTCACATTGACGATAAGATTGCCGTCAATTTCAGAAATAACAGTTACAGCTGAGCCTTCTACAAAGCCCAGGTTAGCCAGAAAGCGTTTGATTTCATCCTTGCCGCGAACAGCGCTGATTTTGTTAGTCTCGCCGCGACGGGCCATTAATAAAGGCATCATAATTCCCTCCAAAGAATTTGTTAGCAGATACTAACTTGACACGATTTTTTTAGTAGTTAGGTGTTCCTAACTACTATTGAAAGTTTACGTCAGCTATAAATTTTTGTCAAGCATTTTTTGTAAAATCCTAGGCTAATTTACAAAATTAGTTAGCTTATGCTGTTATGTTTACAAAAAATATCGGCTGACTTTATAGTCAGCCGACGTAAACCAAATCAGCATATTAGCTATAGCTTTTTATTATATCTTTTTGTAGAGAATACGAATAGAATTCAGCACGCACAGCAGTGATACGCCGGTATCGGCAAAGACTGCTGCCCACATGGAAGCGTAGCCCATAAGGCCTGCAATCATTATGATAACCTTAATAGTCAGAGCGAAAATTACGTTCTGCCAGGCAATCGCACCGGTTGCACGCGCAATCGCAATCGCCTGCGGAATAGCCTTCACTTCAGAATTCATGAAGACAACATCGGCAGCCTCAATCGCAGCATCTGCACCGCTGCCCATAGCAGCGCCGGCATCCGCACCAGCCAGTACAGGCGCATCGTTGATACCGTCACCAACGAACATAACCGGACCGTACTTGTTGCGCAGCATGTTCAGCTCGCTGAGCTTATCCTGCGGCAGCAGCTGAGCACGTACCTCATCAATGCCTGCTTCCTTAGCCACAGCCTGCGCCTCCTTCTGCGCATCGCCGGTGAGCATAGCAGTTACCAGACCTTGTGCCTTCAGAGAAGCAATTGCTTCCTTGGCATCTTCCTTCAGGGTATCGTTAATCAGCAGTTGTCCCATGTATAAGCCATTGTCGGCAACAAGCACCTCACTGCCGCTTTCGGTAGGAGTATAACCGCCGTATTCAACGTTAAAGCGTTGCAGCAGCTTGGTATTGCCGCACAGAACCTTGCGTGCACCAAAGTAAGCAACCAGGCCTTCACCGGCAATTTCTTCAAACTTATCGGGGCGCACAAGCTCCAGCTTTTCAGCCTTAGCAGCTTCTACGATGCTTACAGCAATCGGGTGGGTAGAAACAAGCTCAGCACTTGCACACAGGCGCAGCAGCTCATCAGCTTTCATGCCTTCGGCAGCATTAACCTTCTGCAGTACAAAGTTGCCCTTGGTAACGGTACCGGTTTTATCCATAACTACGGCAGCAATATTTTTCAAAGCCTCCATAGCAACGCCGCCCTTAAAGAGAATGCCGTACTTGGAGCCGGCGCCGATGCCGGAGAAGAAGGCCAGCGGCACGCTCAGTACCAGTGCGCAGGGGCAGCTGATAACGAGGAAGGTCAGCGCAGTATAAATCCATTTATTCCAGTCGCCGGTAATCAGGGACGGAATCACGGCAGTCAGTACTGCGGCAGCAACAACAAACGGAGTATAGATACGTGCGAAGCGGGTAATGAAGCGGTCGATGGTCGGCTTGCTGGCAGCAGCGTTCTCCACGCTGTCCAGAATACGGGTTACCATGGACTCTTCCAGAACCTTTTCCACACGGATTTTCAGCATACCGGAGGTATTCACGCAGCCGGAAACAACCTCATCGCCATATTTGCGTTTTACAGGCACAGGCTCACCGGTTACCGGGGAGGTATCTACCAGGCTTTCGCCGTCGATAACAACACCGTCCAGAGGGATACGGTCGCCTACGCGCACCAGCAGAATGTCGCCTACATGTGCGTCAGCGGCAGGAATAACCTTCACATCTTCGCCTACTAGCAGGTTGACAACCTCAGGACGCAGGTCAACAGCGTCCATAATCTGGCCACGGCTCTTTTCTACCGCACGCTGCTCAAAGTATTCGCCCACGCGATAGAAGAACATAACGCCAACAGCCTCTTCCCAAGCCTGAATTGCAAACGCACCTAATGTTGCAACGGTCATGAGGAAGTTTTCGTCAAATACATTACCCTTGGCAATATTCTTCAAGGCAGTCAGCACAATGCGTCCGCCAAGCAAAATATAAGCAAAAATCAGGAAGTACATATGATACGCTTCCGGCACAAGTCCCAGCCATTCGGTGATGATGAACACAGCACCGCCCAGTACGATTTCAATAATCGTCTGCTTTTCGCTCAGCTCGGAGAGGATACCGCCGGATTTTTTGCGTTCCTCCAGCTCAGGCGCCAGAGAAGGCTTGCTTTCAGCCTCCAGCAGCACAACGCCCTCTTCTACCTTATCGGTTACAGCCTGCATTTTCTCCAGCAGACCGTTGTAATCCTTAGCGCTTACGCGCAGCTTTTTCGTAGTAAAGGTCAGGGTAGCTTCATCAATCTCAGGCATAGCGTTCAGCGCGCGTTCAATCTTGGCACCGCAGTTAGCGCAGTCCAGATTTTGCACCAAGTAGACTCTGCTCTTGCCGCCTAATTGCGGACGGCGGTCACGCGGTACTACCACTACGTCGGATTCAATAGATGTGCAGATTTTTTGAATTTCCGGCAGCAAAGCCTCATGATCAGCAGCGCTGAGACGCAGCTGCTTGGTAGCAAAGCTTACGTTAGCATAGGTTACGCCGGGCAGCTCTTTGATTTTGTATTCCATTTTGGCAGCGCAGTTAGCACAGCCAAGGTTTTGCAGAATATATACACGCTTAATTTTATCGGCATCCGGCATACGGCAGGTGCAATTAGCCAGGCTCTCGCCGCATACATCGCAGTATTCCTCATGCGGATGGCAGATTTCGCAATTACAGTCAGCAGGATGACCGGGAACGTGATGTCCGTGTACATGAGCATGTTCGTGGCCATGGTCGTGTCCGCAACCGCATTCGTCGCCGTGTGTATGGGAATGTTCGTGAGCATGCTCGTGCTCATGGTCATGTCCGCAACCGCACTCATCGCCGTGAGCGTGCTCGTGCTCGTGGCCGTGGTCATGTCCGCAACCGCATTCATCACCGTGTGCGTGAGCGTGCTCGTGTTCGTGGCCGTGGTCGTGTCCGCAACCGCATGCGTCGCCGTGTGCGTGAGCGTGTTCGTGCTCGTGCTCATGATCGTGTCCGCAACCGCACTCGTCGCCGTGCGCGTGTGCGTGCTCGTGCTCGTGGCCGTGGTCATGTCCGCAGCCACATTCGTCGCCGTGTGCGTGAGCATGTTCATGTTCGTGGCCGTGGTCGTGTCCGCAGCCGCATTCGTCATCGTGTGTGTGAGCGTGCTCGTGCTCATGGTCGTGTCCGCAACCACATTCGTCGCCGTGTGCGTGAGCATGTTCGTGTTCGTGATCATGGTCATGGCCGCAACCGCATTCGTCACCGTGCGCGCGCTCTTCATCTTCATGCTTATGGTCATTGCCACAGCAGCAGTCGTCGCCATGCGCATGTTCATGTTCATCATGAGTATGTCCGTGGTCGTGTCCGCAGCCGCAAGCATCACCATGAGTATGCTTAGGCACATGTCCCATAGTTTTATGATCATGGTCCTTGCCGCAGTGACCGCAGGTGCAGCCTTCCGGATGCTTGCTGTAATCCTCTACGCTATTGATATGACCGTCAATGTGACGAAAAGCTCTTACATCGCCGGCACCGTTGCGGATATCTTCCAAATCTTTCTTCATTATATCTACCACCCTTCTTTTCAGGTTGTCTCACTCTTCATATGAGTATCCATTCATATATAATACAAAAAATAATAGGAAAGGTGACAACACCTTTCAGTAAATTTTTAGCTACCTATATTATAACACAAATAACGTATGAGTCAATACTCACTCGTGAAATTAGTGATAAAAATTCCTAAGAAAAAAATGGGTACAGCATTCGCTGTACCCACTGTAGAAATTGATGGAGAAAATTACTTTAAGAGAAGCTCTATGCTTGCGCATATTGCTTCAGGACTGCCTTAGTCAAACAAGTGACAAGCAACCCAATGACCATGCTCAACCTCTTTCAGCTCAGGCTTAACCTGCACGCAATGCTCGGTGCAGTGCTCGCAGCGGCTGGCAAAGGGGCATCCAGGCGGCAGGTCCAGCGGACTCGGGATTTCGCCTTCCAAAGGCTCAATCTTTTCGCCCGGCTTGAAGTCTACCTTAAATACAGCACCCATAAGCGCCTTGGTATACGGATGCTTGCAGTTCTTTGCAATGCGGCCGTGCTCCAGCCATTCTACTACATTACCTAAGTACATTACAGCAACCTGATGGCACATCAGGTCTACCAGACCAAGGTCATGGGCAATGAACAGGTAGGTAATATTTTTTTCTTTTTGAATGCGGCACAGCAGCTCGCAGATTTTTTCCTGTACGGAAACGTCCAGCGCACTGGTTGCCTCGTCGCAGACAATAATCTTCGGTTCCAGTGCCAGAGCGCGGGCAATGCCCAAACGCTGACGCTGACCGCCGGACATGCTGTGCGGATAGCGGTCCTTGAACTCGGCAGGCAGCTCAACCATTTCCAGCAGCTCTGCTGCCTTAGCGTCTACCTCGCTGTTTTTAATCAGGCCGAAGTTTTTCAAAGGCTCAGTGAGGATATCCTTAACGAGCATCTTCGGGTTGAAGGCAGCAGTAGGATCCTGGAACACCATCTGGATGTTCTTTCTGTCCTGACGCAGCTGTTCACCCTTAGACTGCATCAGATCATGGCCTTCGAAAATTGCTTCACCGCTGGTAGCAGGGTGAATACGCAGCAAAGTACGCACCAGGGTACTCTTACCGCAGCCGGATTCACCGATGATGCCAAGTGTACGGCCTTCGTATGCACGCAGATTGATATCGTTGCAGGCAGTCAGAAACTTGCCGCCGTCAACTGCGAATTTTTTGGTCAGGTGGTTAATCTCCAGTACCAGTTTTGCACGCTCATAGGCCGGTTTTTCATTATTGCTCATAATATGTCGTCCCTCCTATGACTGGTACTGCCTTCAGCAGCTGTTTTGTATAATCATCCTGCGGATTGCGGATAACGTCCTCACGCTTGCCATATTCCACAACATGACCGCCCTTCATAACCATCAGCTTGTTGGATACATAGGAAGCAACGCCCAGGTTATGCGTAACCATGATAACGGCAACACCGTATTCGTCACGAATATCAACAATCTGGCGGATAATCTGCGCCTGAGTAGTTACGTCCAGCGCACTGGTAGGTTCGTCGGCCAGGAGGATTTTCGGACTGAAAATCATTGCCATAGCGATACCAACACGCTGACGCATACCACCGGACAGCTCGAACGGGAAACTGTTCATAATATTTTCCGGGTTCGGCAGGCGCACGTTAGTCAGCATATCACAGCACATCTTGTAAGCCTGGTCCTTAGACTTGTCCGGCTGGTGAGCCTGCACATAGTCGATGAACTGCTGGCCGATGCGGCGGATAGGATTAATCATGTTGCCACTGTCCTGGAAAATCATGGACATCTCACTGCCATACATTTTGCGCCATTCATCGGGGGTATTTTTCAATACATCCTTGCCGTCAAAGACGATGCTGCCGCGGCTAACGCGGCCAGCACCAGGCAGGCAACCCATAATAGCGCGGATAACGGTGGTTTTGCCACTGCCGGACTCGCCGACGATGGACATAATCTCGCCCTTATCCAATTCTAAGCTGGCACCGGTTACGGTGAGCTTGTCACCATAGCTGATGTCTAAATCTTTTACTTCAAGTAGCATTAAGCGTTACCTTCTTTGTAAATTATTAGTTAGCAGATTTGATATCTTTGGTCAGCCAGTAGTAATCGCAAGGCAGGATTTCTGCGTTAGCAATGGATTTGTTGGAAACCATGTTGGTTTGCGGATGACCAAATACCAGAGAAGCTGCATCGTCGAGGATGAGTTTTTGCATTTCGATAACCAGCTCACGACGTTTAGCCGGGTCAAATTCTACGCCCAGTTTATCGGACAGAGCATCAAATTTCGGATTGCTGTAGCCGGAGCCGTTCTGCTCTTGACCGGTCTTGAGGTACATGTTCATGAATACTTCAGGATCGCCAGCCTGCAGAGTCAGTACGTTAGAAATCAGCAGGTCATATTCGCCTTTACGGCCGATACCATCAAGTACGTTGTAGTCAACGTTCTTCAGGTTAACTTTAATGCCGACTTTCTTAGCATCAGCCTGGGTAGCTTCTGCATACAGAGGCAGCTCAGCACGGCCGCTGTAGAATACGAAGTCCAGCTCCAGGTTCTTGCCGTTTTTATCAACATAGCCGTCGCCGTTGGTATCTTTCCAGCCAGCTTCAGCAAGCAGCTTTTTAGCGCTTTCAACATTGTATTGGTTTTTGTCGTATTTGTAGAGTTCATCATAACCGTAGTCAACAGAAGGCGGCAGGTACGGACCACCGGGAACGAAGGTGTCTTTCAGCAGAACCTTGTTGTAGGTTACACGGTCCAGAGAACGCAGCAGAGCTTCGCGGACTTTGATATCGCCCAGCGGTTTATCCGGACGTACATTCAGACGAGCAAGTACGTCACGCAGGGAAGCGATATTGGAGATGTTGTATTTATTTTTGTCTTTGAACAGCTGCAGATCGCCTGCTGCAATGTTAATAGCGAAGTCGATTTCTCCTTTTTGCAGAGCCATAGCACGGGTATTAGGATCGTCGATGGTCAGGATATCAACCTCTTTAAACGGAACCTCGCCATCCCAGTATTTTTCGTTTCTAACCATTTCAGCCTTAGCTTTGCTGTAAGATTTTACTGCATAAGGACCGGTGCAGATAGCGCCTTGTTTTGCGGTATCACGGTCTTTAATGGTTTGGGTATCAACAATGATGAACAGAGGGTCACCGAGCATACCGGGCAGCGTCGGAACAGGTTTTTTAGTTTTGATGATAACGTTTTGGCCTTCACCTTTGATGGATTCATACTCGAACATGGATTTTGCACGAGCTGCTTTTTCAAAAGTACGTTGGATAGAAGCTGCTGCCAGTTCACCGGTCAGCTTGGTGCCGTTGGAGAAGCAAGCCTTATCATTAATGTGGAAGGTCCAGGTCAGCTTATCGTCGGAAATAGACCATTTATCAGCCAGCCACGGAGTAACATTCATTTTTTTATCGAATTTAACCAAGCATTCGCCCAAGCCGTAACGCATTACAACCCAGCCAAAGTAGTTATCAGTGGTTTCCAGGGAGTCAGCGAAGTTGGTAACACCAAATTTTGCGGTATCCTTATGCTCAGCCTTTTTATCGCCGCCGCAACCTGCTGCTGCAAATGCCATTAAGCCGATCATAGCCGCTGCTGCGGTAACTTTAAACATTTTTTTCATTAGTCATTTCTCCATTTCATATACTCATATACATTTTTAACCGGCAGCCTTCTGCCGGATATTAAAAACTAAAGCAAAAATCCTTAATCCTGTACGTCATTACGCGGGTCAAGTACGTCACGCAGATTATCGCCCCACAGGTTAAAAATTACTACGGTTACAAAAATTGCCAGACCGGGGAAGACCATCAGCCACGGAGCAGTCTGCAGCTGTTGACGGCCCTCGTTCAGCATCAGGCCCCATTCGGGAGCAGGCGGCTGACTGCCAAAGCCCAGGAAGGACAGGCTTGCAAGCTCCATCATCAGAGCACCAATATCAGCTGCTGCGGTGATAACCATCATCGGCAGGATATTCGGCAGGATATGTACCCAAAGAATGTGCGGTGAGGTACCGCCATTAACGATGGCTGCTTCTACGTAATCACGACTTTTAATCTGCAGCACCAGACTGCGGGATAAACGCGCATATTTTGTCCAGCTGACAATCGTCAGTGCAATTACTGCGTTGACAAGGCTGCCGCCCATAATACCGGCTACTGCTATAGCCAGAATCATGCCAGGGAAGGAAATCATCATATCAGAGATACGCATGATAACCATATCCACCTTACCGCCAAAATAACCGGAAATAACACCCATGGAGGTACCAACGATAAATACGCTGGCTACCAGGAACAATACACCGCTCAGGGAAGCACGCGCGCCGTACAGCACACGGCTGAAGCAGTCACGGCCTAACTTATCTGTACCAAAAAGATGTTGTGCACCTGGTTCCAGAAAAGCATCTTTCATAACAGCATGAGCCGGGTCATAAGGAGCAATTACCGGAGCTGCGATTGCTATCAGCAGCAGGCAAAGCACCAGAACAGAGGTCACGGCAAAAGCACGGTTGGTTTTAAAACCATTAATAATTGTTTCCATCTGCTTTTACCTTACCTTTCTCAGACGCGGATCAAGATAGTTGTAAGAGATATCAACAATGAGGTTGATAACCATATACATCAACGCAATCCACACAACAACACCCTGTACTAGCTGGAAGTCACGGTAGGTGATTGCTTCAATCGCCAGACGGCCAAGACCGGGCCATTGGAAAACAATCTCGATAACCGCAGTACCACCCAGAAGGTTACCTAAAGACAGACCTAAAAGCGTAATCAGCGGCAGCAGAGCGTTCGGAAGAACCTCTTTCCACAGAATATGGCTTTCACTCATACCACGCGCACGTGCACCGACAACATAGTCCTGATGCAGCTCTTCCAGAATAGCAGCACGCACCTGACGTGTGTACTTGGAAGACATCGCAAAGGCCAAGGTTGCCGCAGGCAGGATAATCGTGTCAACACCAATCGTACCGCCGACAATAGGCAACAGGTCAAGTTGCAGACCAAAAATCCACAGCAGCATCAAGCCAACCCAGAAGCCGGGCATTGATACGCCAAGGAAAGTAAAGCTGCGTACTACATAGTCAAACCAGCCACCGCGCTTAACTGCAGAATAAATGCCGGCAGGAATAGATACCACAAGCATCATTGCAACGGAAGCCAGAGACAATAAGATAGTACCGGGCAAACGCTCGAACAGCTCCTCAACAACAGGCTTTTTAGCCATAAAGGAGAAACCGAGGTTGCCATGCAGCGCACGACCCAACCAATCCAGATACTGGAAGAAGAAGGGCTTGTCCAGACCTAATTCTGCACGCAGTGCATCAATTTCGGCCTGACTTACAATAATATCCTCGTTACCTGCAATCATCTGGCGAGCTACATCGCCAGGGGCCAGCATTACCAAAGCAAAGGTAATAAAGCTGATACCCAGCAGAACAAGGATGATCTGCCCCAGTCGGGACAGAAGCTGCTTTTTCGTCAAAGCACATCATCTCCATCAAAAAAAATTACCCTTCCTGCAAAATGAGCGCAGAAAGGATACATAATTACAATGTGCACAATTGTAATTATCTATATATTTCCGTCGCTAGCAGGAATATATCAACTGAGGAAATCAACCTGACTTAGCCTTGCGGCATCACAGTGGCTTGACCGCTACGGATTTGCACCGTATTCCGATTATTACCTGCATAGGCAGGCACCTCAGAAGAGTATAGATTTGTAAAAGTTCCTTATATCGGCAAAAAAGAATAAGCTAACACTTATAAATTTATAATAACACTAGTTCTCATAAATTGCAACAAATTTGTTACGAAATGGTTGCTTAGGCAAGCCTTCTTTTCAAAGAAGATAAATAGAATAAAAGTATTATTGCCTGAGACAGCATAAAGCCTAGCAAGGCCAGCCACAGTCCGCTGTTACCCCAAAGCGGCACCAGCTGCCACTGCAAAAGGTAAAATACTAAGAGTGCCATCAGCATCATGTTGCGTACCGGTGCGGTTTGGGTAGCTCCGCAGAAAACTCCGTAAAGCACCATGCCGATACCGGCGCAGACAGGATAGAACAAAACGAAAACATTGTAGGTCATAGCCATCGCTACAACCTCTTCGATATTGGTAAACAGGCGGATAAAGAATTCATTGCTCAAATGGTAACCAAGCATCAGGATAACAGCCAGCACTACCAGCCATTTGAAGGTCATTTTTATGGTAGCGGCAAACAGCTTGCCGTTCTTTGCACCTACCGCACGGCCGCTGAAAATCGCCGCGCCGTTCGCCATACCATCAATCAGGTAGCTCATTATATCCTTGAGCTGCAGCAGTACAGCGTTGGCTGCCAGCACCACAGTACCGAAGGAAGCTCCGACTGCCGCAATAATGTTATTTACAGTCAGAAGGCAGGCTGTGCGAATCATCAGGTTGACATTCACCTGCAACATGCCGATAAACTCACGCCAGTCCAGCAGCTCGCTCCAAGGCAACGCCTTGTAATCAAAATCACCGTAATAGTACATCAGTACTACGCTCAGGATACCGCCGTAAAGCTGACTGAGCAAAGTAGCAAAAGCCACGCCCGTAATATCCATATGCAGCCAAAAAACAAACCAGATACTCAATGCCATGTTCAGCACATTCATCGAAACCTGCATAAACACACTCGCCCGCACCCGTGTCTGCCCCATGAGCCAGCCCAAAGCCACATAATTGCCCAACACCAGCGGTGCCCCCCAGATAAGGATGTAATAATAATCACGGCACAGCTCGTTGACCTCCGGTGCAGCGCCAATCATAGCCAGATACAGTTCTGTCTCTTATACACATCTCCGAGCC
>ENA-OZEP01000872-OZEP01000872.1-human-gut-metagenome-genome-assembly--contig:-NODE-872-length-11330-cov-8.342439_pt1 | contig 11330 bp, 17 predicted proteins | sample MGYA00245074_ERZ653621 | MGnify/ENA primary metagenome ERZ653621 (study PRJEB26926, sample SAMN06165020) | human gut metagenome | biome: ENVO:00009003; feature: ENVO:2100002; material: ENVO:00002003...
ATTTGAAAATCATCGTGTTTCACTTCCCTTCCTTGCTATGATCTATAACTGCCAGAGCGAGGAACGCCAGGAAGCCGAACGCGAAGCATATTCCTAATACTGCAAAGCCATAGAATATTACGTTCATCATTGTGTCCACGCAATTCACCCTTTCAACGAAAATTATGGTCTATTCAGATATAACTTTAAAAGTTTTATACCTACATACAGAGAACCAAGCCCCACCGAAACAAAAAGGAGGCTCACATCACCAGAAGATAACATTGCGAATCACTTCCCTTCCTTGCTATGATCTATAACTGCCAGAGCGAGGAATGCCAGAAAGCCGAGCGCGAAGCATAATCCTAATACTGCAAAGCCATTAAATATTACGTTCATCATTGTGTCCATGCTTTTCACCTGCTTGTTTCACTTTTGAGGAATGAAATATCATTCTCTAGTTACAAGAATACCACAATTTTCAGTAAAAATCAAGCGATCAAATTAAAATTCGGCACTTTATACGAATGAATTATAATGCATTTATGAAAATGTAACAATTTAGATGTTATAATGTCATTAGAGGTGAGAAAAATGACATTTTATGAAAACCTAAGAATCATTAGAGAAGATAGAGGATTTACACAAAAACAAATAGCAGATGTTCTTGAAACAACACGGCAATATTACTCTGATTATGAAAATGGGAAAAGAGATATTCCTATCAGAGTTTACATTACACTGTCCAAATTTTATGGAGTTTCAATAGATTATCTTGCCGGAATGGAAGAACTTCATGAAATCAAAAGCAATGGATCAAAAGGGAAAGCGGATGTTGGTTAATTAATTTTTGAAAGGATATAATGGACAATGAAGAAAAAGGAACATTTCACTCCGGACTATACAAAGCATTACGTTTTGCAAGAGATCGGAATGATCAAGGGTTACAAGCTTGTGAACGAGACCACCGAGACCGAAGGTCTGATAATGAACCAGATCCACATTGAAATCAACCTTGCAAGTGATACCGGACATACTTTTTATGAGGAGATAAAAGACAAATTTACTCCCGAAGCTTTAAGCAGTAAATACATAACGAATTCTAACTACCTCTACTCCGAAGCTGAAAACGGAGATCTTAAAACCATTGAGATCAGAATAATGACAAACAGGCATGACCCTATTGACATGAAAGCCAAGAAAAAACTTCTTTACAAGATAAACAAGTACACTTGACATAATCCCGGAACTGTGATAGAATATAATCACCACTTCAAGAAAGGAAGTTTTTCTATGCTGACATCTGAAGATATCAAGCTGCTGTCACAGCTCATGGATGAGAAATTAAAGCCCATCAATGAACGCCTTGATAAAATGGACGAACGTCTTGACACTATTGAGGAAAACACAGAGATCACCCGAGTTGCTACAAATGAAGTAATCAAATGGATTGATAAATATTTCCGTGAAGATTATCCTTTCCCGGCTGATGATAAACAGGCTATATAAGAAGTACCCCGATTATTCGGGGTATTCTTATTATTTGTTATTTTGAAAGTTAACTTTCAAAATATATGTTATATACTGGAATATTACCATTTTAGAGGTGCAGATTGTAACAATATTCCAACAGACATTAAAACAGCCCCCTGAGCCATTTCAGAGGGCGTATTGTGTAATGGTAGCCCCCGTATTACATGCGGGGGGCTTTTTTGTTTATGGCGCTTTTTTCGCCGATTTATGACACGGCGCGACCGCCCCAGCGCTGACGCGCAAAGGGGCGGTCGGGAAGAGTTGTCATTGTCAGGGCTGGGCTTGCGCTGTCCGTTGGTCACTGATCAGATCGGCGGAATGCTTCGCAGCGCCCTACTTATGTCATGAACCCAAACCTAACATAAGTAGGGCGCTGGGAGCGCTTGATCTGATTTATAGGCGCTTAGATTTACGAGATCCTGGCTTATCGTCTTGTGTGGTTGTGATTTATGTCTGGGTCGAGGGCTCCGCGCCTTGCCATTGTTTAAAACGGCGCAAGGTGTCGCCTGCGGGCGACGTTTTATTTTTGGTCGCCTTTATAGGTTCCTGCTCTTCTTTATCGCCCCTGCAAGTCCTACCACTCCCTTTTTCAGTCCCTATGATAGCACAACCGGAAGAACCTTGCAAGGGTTCTATTTTTTTTACTTAGTTATTGGGGTAAAAAAAATAGAACTTTTTCGTCCTAGCGTTGTTCCTGTTCGTTCCTCACAGACAACGCTAGAGGGTAAAAAGCGCAGCCCTTGCAAGAACCTTCCGGCCGTGCTTTTGTTGGACTGTAAAAAGGGGTGGTAGGACTTTTTACCAGGGGTGATAAAGAAAGGAGAGCAGGAAGGTCAAACGGCGACCAAAAATAAAAAGATTTTCTAGTTGGTAGGATCGCAGGGATGATAAAATCCGATCGGCTGAAAGCCGGAAGCTAGATGCATGGCTTATTATGTCCCGATGGAGCGCATGAACTCCAGAGGGCACACCAAAGGGAACGCCAATAACGGATAGCCCGAAATCAGACCGCAAGGAGATTGGAAACATGGATATGCCTAAGAACAATTTAACCGTAAGAGATTACATCATTATTCTGCAAGCACTCGAAGGTGTAAAATTAAAACTCGTTGATGAAGTCCCAATTTTGGACGAAGATCAAATCCCCCGGCATACTACTGAAATTGAAAAGATCGAAGAGCTGATTGAAAAAATTAAGAACGTAACCACATAAGAAAAGCCGTCAACGTTGGTCTAGAACGCTAACGGCAACCACCGAGGGGAACAGATAAAGCCTTGCGGGTCTGTTCCTCTTCACTGGTGATTATACCACAACCGCAAGAATTTGTCAAGACCCCGCCCAGAGCGAGGACGGAAAGGAACAGACATGCCAAGGATAAGATCAATCACTACTATCGCCGAACTCTCGGCGGGAATGATGGCAGCGTTTAACGCCATCAACGAACACTACTATAACGGCGAGCTTGAAAAGCCCGTTATCACCTTTAAGGAAGGCAAGAAGAAAAAGGCTTACGGCTGGATCGAAACCCGCAAACAGTGGGTACAGGGTAAAAACGAACGCTACGAAATCAACATCAGTGTTGACTATCTCGGCAACAGATCAGTTGATGAAACGATCTCAACCCTTATGCATGAGATGGCTCACCTCTACAACCTTCAGAACGGGATCAAGGATACAACCAGAGCCGGACTATACCACAACAAGAAATTCAAGGAAACCGCAGAAGCTCACGGACTGCACATAGAATACAGCGAGCACATCGGCTGGAGCTTGACGAGCTTACCGGAGGAAACCAGAGCATGGATCAAGGAGAACATCAACATAAAGGACATCAGGATCTACAAGCGTATAGCCGAAAAGGATTCCGGCAAAGAAACCAAGCCTAAGCAGAGCATGAGAAAACTCATCTGCCCGAACTGCGGAGCGATCGCGAGAGTTACAAGCCCTGATACCCTGCTAATCTGTGGATCATGCTACAATGAGGAAGAAAAAGTTTTCTACTTACAAGAAGAATTTTGAAAGTTAACTTTCAAAATGGAAAGGATATACACCATGATTGAATACAACGTATATTGGAAAAGTAATAGCGTGATAACCGGCGAAAATCTCACCTGGATTCAAGGAATATTTCTTAACGAAGATAACGCAAAGCTATTTTTGAAAGCGTTGCAAAAAGCTCACCCGGAAAGCTCATACTTTATTAGCGAATGGGACACCGAGAAAAACACATTCATCAAGTAAACATGATCCCTCGGAGCTTCTCCGGGGGATTTTACTATTATTATAGTATAAAATCATGAACAACATCAATAACCCGCACTTTGTTGAAAAACAACAAATATCCGGGTAGTCAATTTTCCATTTTACGCAATAGGCTATATTTTTATGTAACTCTTCCCTCGTTACATTATACCACACTCCACCGAAGATTTCAAGATTAATCCCGTTTACCTCCGTGAGTGTTCCGCCTGATGTACTGTTGAACCGTCTCCAGGTTCTCACCGTGCCGGATCTCCCGGACGAGCCGCCGGAACATGTTCGGCAGCCACTTAACCACAAGATCGCAGCACTCTATATAATGCGCGCACACCTCGCAGCCGTCGAACTTCGGACAGCCTGCACAAGGCGGACGAGGATAAACCGGACTCTTCGCCGGGCAGTTCTCCCGGTATCTGCATTCCCAATAATCACACGTCACTACATAACACCCCTTGATGATCAACCCGCTTCGGCTTCCGAACGATCATATAATACTGTTGATAATAATCAAAATGCTGATGGCTTATGTTCTCCCTCAGTTCCTCAGAGCTGAGATCGGAAGTATAATCAAAGCGTTTAAATCCGGTCTGTTCCTCATAGTAGCGCTTACCGTCCCGGAGGTTCTGCTGTAGTTCCTCTTTAACCATAACGCGCCCCTTTGAGATCTCATCGTTAACGGACTTCTCAAGCCAATCCGCAAAATACTCCATACCCCAGGTATCAATAACCGTGTAGATACTGGAAAGCCACTGTTTCCGGAATCCTCGGGAGAACCTGACGAAAGCCGACTTTGCAAGCTTGACTTTGCGAAACTCGACCTTCTTTGTAGCGTCGTTCAGAAAAGCTTTCCACCAACGTTTTGTAGCACATCGGCTCACATTGTCGGAGGTTCTTTCGACGAAGCGAACGAAATTTAGAGCGCTGCCGCACATGTACTCGCTGAATTGTTCATCGTCCTTACTGTCGATAAAAGCATTAAACACGCACATTGCATTGCTGTTCTTGAATTCAAATTCACAGCGCGTCCAGGCAGAACAGCCCTCCGGAAGCTCCTTACCTTTCTGAATCTGTTCGGTTTTCTTGTCGTAGAATCTACAGATTGTATCACTTTGACGTGATCCAAGCTGAACCGTAAGACCTTCAAGCTCATCACCGTTAACGCGCTTCCGGTTCTTCTTATAGCTAAACAGTCTGCGGAAATCGTCGCCTTGATCAGACCATACACGAGCCTTGCAGCACATTTCGCCATCACGAATAGCCCAGATCACACGCTTTAAAGAAATCTGTGTCTCTTCCCCGCTTTTGGTTATTCCGTCCATAGCGTAATCAAGACGAGTGACCGCGATCTGATAACCCCTGAAGCACAATGCCCGAAGCATTCCACACCAGCACTTGAAAGAGATCCCCAGATCGTCAAGATATCCATTAAAGTAGTCGAGACCCTGAGCTGAAAACTCAAGGCAAACGCCTTGAATTGAATAATGCTCCTCTGTTGGAACCTTTAAGCTGATATTCTCATATGAAAACCGCCGATCATAATGAAGGCAGCGCCCACAATCAACCATCTTCTTTATAAGATCGCCAAGCAGAAGCGTGTTTTTGAGAGTACTCATGCAGTGTTCAAATGGTGTCTTGCCGTACTGATCGCGTTCATTCGGCAGCTCATGCTCCGGTTTCAAAGTTACCCGGAAGTAATCAAACCTCGCTCTAGTCATTATATTATCGCTCCTCATTTTTTGAAAGTTAACTTTCAAATTATCTGTTGCGCAGATTATTGCGCAGCTTCTTTTCTCCTTTTTTGTCCATAGGCGCAGGCAGTCCCAAAGCTTCAAACTGTCTGTTGCGTTCTATATCCTCATCGCTGATATATTCCATAGTCAGCAGCGTATTTACCATTTCCTGAGTATCGTAAAGATTCCGGAAGAAATCAGACTGTATCCAGACTTCGCCCGACAGAGGCGCAAGCGGTCTGATCGGCGACTGATAGAACAGATTGTATTCCTCAGCGTCATAGACCCAATTAGTGATCATACGCGAGAACGGATGAAATGGAAAAGCACTACACACCGTAACATCATTAGTGATCTCCCTAAGCTGCTTTTCTAGGAAACCCCACCGCTGAACCGTTCCATAGATTACAAGGTGTCGGTGACGGCACTGGCATATGTGCTGAAAAAGGATCTTCGGCAGACCGCCCTCGCCGTCCTTCGTCTTTCCGTTGGCAAAATCCCGGCTATTGAAAATCGTTCCGATCTCGTCGATCAGGACGACCGTATCATCTGGAGCGTTCAGAATATCCTGAATGCACGTAAGCGGAAGTATCTTCGTGTCCTCAGGGAAATTCTCAAGCTTGAGATTTGTTATGATCGTAACGTCAGGATAGCGTTTACAGATGAAATAAGCGTCGCGAACCATGCTGCACGTTTTACCAGCACCGAACTTTCCAAGATAGATATGTAATCCCCACTGATGGAAGTGCTTGCCTTCATGGTTCTTGAAGTACCAATAAACGTCCTTTACAAGCCAGAAAATCAATGCGGGAAGCTTCCGGAGACGAGACAGAAAAACACCCAGATGTATCATCTTAAACCGCCTTTCTTCCTGTTAAGCTCAATAAGGATAGAATAAATCCATTTAGCCACCCAGAGCAGCACAGTCAAATTGATAAATGCTAACCCTACCTGAGCCGCAAGCGTTCCGAAAGTTGCCGAACCCCCCATAAACCAATCACCGAAATGCATGATTTCAGTTCCGGTAACTTCGGCAGTAGCTTCTAAAGTTGGCATGATTACTCTCCTTTCACTCCAGCAGCTATAAGCACAACTTTCCGGATCATGGACATAAGAAGGTTAATGCCCCAGATCAGAAAAAGAGTACCGACACCCCAGTTGATAATTTTCCCGATGAAAAAGGAAAAGCTGAGATATTCCGTAGGGAAACCAAGTAAATTGCCTATATCTGCAAGATTCATCTGAATACGTCCTTTCTTCTGAACAGACCTCTAATGAAGAAGCAGCCGGAGATCAGCAGCAGGAGAAGCAGCAGCCCCTCAGAAACTGAATAGTCATCTAGCTTTTTATTCATTATGCTGTTTTTATTGACCCATGTTGCATAAGCGGTATCAACGTCTTCTGATTTTACGTTGCCATTTCTATCATATACGGCTATTTCGCCTTCGGGAGAGACGACAACCAAATCTACACCACCTTCGGAATCCTTTGGAATAGTTCCGATGATCTTGTTATACTCATCTGATCCGACCGGATAAAACGGACCATCTGGCGAAGCGTCCGGAATACCGTCATGATTTTCGTCTATGACCATTCCCCAATCTGTATGACCATCAAGATCATAATCTACAGGAATAGGAAGATACACGTCATTGTCTACTATGTAATAATCATCTGTAGCTGTAATAGTACCGTCATTATGGTTGCTGATACGGCTTGCAAATTCGTTGGCGTCGATGATCTCAAACTCCGGATAGCCCAAACCGATTTCATCACCATTATTTACTATAGTGTAGCCGTTGTAGTACTGCGGGACTGAAACATCAAACGAAAAAACAAGCTCCTCATGCTCTGCAACGCCGTCACCGTCATTATCAATGAGAGCGTAAAACTCAGAAATCGCCTTGCCAGCACTGTTGAATTTGCGTTTGATCTCCCACTTTGCATATTGTGTAATTGCTTGTGTTAAAAGCTCCGACAGGATCGCAAGTAAAGCGCCTTCCATTATTTTCACCTCAATCTAATGAACGGAATATAGCATAAAGTAACAAGCTTACGACTACTGACCCTAACGCCCATTCCCAGAGCGTAAAATGAAGCCCGAAGCCGTCTATTTCTATGGACATGAAATCAACTGCTGAAGTCCAGAGCCATGACATGAAGTCCCAAATATTATTCATATTATCACCGCCCTGAGATCCGACAGAAAATAGCTACCAGAAGTCCAAGGATCAGCAAGCCGTAAATCTCAGGTGGCAGCCATGAAAAGAAATCTTTCAGGTAATCTATAAAATTCTTAGAAACGCTCGGTATCTTATCAAGATATTTATCAATGTCTGTATCAACATCGCCGGGATCTATATAATCACCTATGCTCTCCCCTGTTCCTGATCCTGAGGACCCAGAGCCACCGCCGTTAACATTGATATTTATATCTATAGGTTTTGTGTCGATCTCGATCTTGCCGGACACGTCCACCTTACCACCTACCGTAACATTTCCGCTTACCGTTCCAGAACCACCATCATCTTTTTTATCTCCCTCGGGAATAACGTAATTATTAGTTACATAATTGTTGATTGTGGTGCTATCTCCGGTATCCGGATTTGTTATGTCATAATCATATATAGTATCACCATTTATTGTTATGGTGTAATTGTCTGGAATCTTGTCATAATCAATTTGAGCCTGATTAGCAAAAAGCTGAAAAGGCTCGTTTGACATAATGTAGCCCCAGTCATCGTTTTTGTTAGTGTCTGGTGTGAAAGTAGTACTTTGTAGCAAAGAATCAATAAGTTTATATTTAACATATTTACCACCATAAAAATAACCATAATCAGTGGTTATATCAGGACGCAAATATTTTTTATTAGAACCTGACATATAGTCTAGATATGTTGGATAAAGTATAACACGATATAAACGTAAATTTGAAAAGTCCCACGAAACATGCGGATATTTAACTATATCCCAAGGAGCAGAAAAGGAAGATATTAGCTTATTATCACTAAGATTATATATATCCAAACAAATATTTAAATTTCCCTCTTTAGAAGTACCTGAAGTATGAAAATAAGCATATCTATCCGAATATAAAGTCCCATCGGACAAATCATCGTCCTGATAAAACGGAAGAACATAAACTCCGCCTGTCCAGTACTGCTTCTTGCCCCAGTCGTTATTAACATACACCGGAGGAGTCGGATTGAAGAAATAGTAATTGTTTTTTCCTACATCGCTTTCATTGCTCTGATAGCTGTAGATATACTGACTTGAATTAGGGTGCGGTTTGTAATATTCGCTCCAGTAATCAACGACATCTCTTTTATATGCAGAACCCGAAACAACGGGATTATTTTTTTCATCAACTGAATAATCAGAACTATTAGAAAAAATTGATTCACACAATGAATCAAGAGAAAGACCAGAAGCAACAGTTTCAATAAGCATTGAATATGTATCTGTAAAGCCGGGATATTGAGCTTCCATCGAAGTATCATCGCCGTTAGTAACAACGAAAGTCCAATACTCACGGAATTTTGATTCCGTTAACTGACCTTTTGAAACAATCTCTTTCCAATAACATCTATAATATTCCTGCTGTTCCGCAATAGCAGAAGCATTAGAGGATTTAATTTTATTAATAATCGGTTCAGCAATTTCCCATACCCATTGACAGTTTTCGCAAAACTCTTTTATAGTGCCAATAACACCAATAACAGCAATAATAGCCTCAGCGCCAGCAGCGACAGCCAAAACCGGATAAGAATGCGCAAAAGTTGTTAATGCGATAACAACAGCACAAAACAAGCTAACCACTTTATTCCAAGAACGTTTAAAAAACTTAATGATTTTCATATGATACCTCCGACTTTTATTTTTGGCAGTGGTCTTATTTTACTTCGCGACCACTAAACGAACGAAACTCAGCTAAAGAAGCCGACGAGAGCAACGATCACAAGAGCGATACCCGCCAGACCGAGAACAGCCGAGCCAATGATACCAAAATTAATTCTGGATTTCATTTAATCAACTCCTTTTTGAAGCACGAAGCGCCTTGCGAGCAAGACCCAGAGCAGTAAAGCAGAACCCGCAGCCCAGAGCAAGGAAGCATAACGGCATTGACAGCATGAAGTCAAATGCTTTTGTACCTATCTTGAAAAAGCCGGAACCTGCTGCCGAAACGTCACCGATAACCCCGGAGAGAGACAGATTTCCGGTATTATTGCCACCGCCTCCACCGCTTATAGGCTCAACTACACCGATCCAGGGCGTAGGAACATATATTGTTGGATCATTGACCGTCTGATCTACTGTTTTTTTTATTGATTCTCCACTTGTACGGTCATCAAACACCAGATTGTTATTTACAAGCCAGTAATAGACATTGTCAAGCGGATTGATTGCATATAATCCAGCTTTAGTAACCCTGAGCCATGAAACAGGAACCTGAAGAGCGTCACCAAGCAGCTTTGTAAGGCTGAAAGGAGAAAAACAGGTATTTAGGAACGTACTGTAAGCGTCACGAAGAGCTACAGCCTGTTCCCCTGCTTCTTCCCAATCCGCAAAATACGAATCAAGGAATTCATTACCGGTACTTGATGAAGCTTCGTCGGTAGGAACTGCTGCGAATGCACTCACACTCAGAACAAAGCAGGAGACAACAGCCAGAAGCAGACACATTATTTTCTTTATCATGATTTCACCCCCTTCCTTGAAAGTTAACTTTCAAAAAGGAAAAGAGGGGAGAAAATCCCCCCTCCACCCTTTTGTGATCATGTACGCTTTGAAGCACGCAGCGCACGACGAGCCAGACCGAGAGCAGTAAAGCAGAATCCGCTGCCGATCATCAGGAAGCAGAGCGGATTACTCAGCATAAAGCTGAATGCTTCCTTTGCGAGATCAAAAATACCGCCTGCAGCAGTAGCAACCTGCTTGACAGTACCATCAACATCGGTCGGCGCAGTAAAAGAAGCTTCAGAGATCATATTGATAACGCCCATGATATCACCCCCTTTCTAAACTAGTAGGATCAGGGGAATATTATTTAGACTTCGCTACAGGCTTATCGTCTGCAGAAGCGCCTAAACTGAGGTTGAAGCCGGTACACGTGCCGAACTTATTGTACATGGGAGCAATGAGGAGACCTTCGATGTCCTTAACTCCAGTTATGGAAGGATCGCCGAGAACCGCTATGTTTCTGCCGAGTTCCATTGCGAAAACGTCAGCCTTTACCTTGATATCGTCTGTATCCGGTCCGAAAACCAGCGCCTTGTTTGTACTTTCGTAGTCGACAACATGAATGATGTAGTTGTCGTATGCATTGCCTTCGTATGTACCTGTCTTATGCCTGAGTGAAACAATCTGCTGTGCCATAATAAACCTCTTTCCCGGCTTTGCGCCGAACATAAATTTTCTGGGAGTTACTCCCGCTTCTTTCACCCTTTACGGGTCGGTAGTGGTTTTATTTATCCTCGCAACCACCGAACGAGAAATTATGCAATCCGGAACCCAGAACGAGCGATTTTTTCTGAACACCGGTTAACTGGAGTGCCAGTCACGGGAGCTTTGAACCCGGGCTGACAGATCTAACGAGAGAAAGCTCAGAGCCTATAACGCGTTTAACGCCGTCTGTGCTTAATCCCTTAATGAAAAGAACGTCATACAGTTCGTTGACTCCGCTTGCAGATAACCAACGCTGCTTTACTAGCCCTGAACCGTATTTTTCGTGTTCTACTATATCGCCACAGTTGTATTTGAAAATCATCGTGTTTCACTTCCTGTCTCTTATACACATCTGACGCTGCCGACGATCGCATAAGTGTAGA
>ENA-OZEP01000893-OZEP01000893.1-human-gut-metagenome-genome-assembly--contig:-NODE-893-length-11139-cov-5.626218_pt1 | contig 11139 bp, 8 predicted proteins | sample MGYA00245074_ERZ653621 | MGnify/ENA primary metagenome ERZ653621 (study PRJEB26926, sample SAMN06165020) | human gut metagenome | biome: ENVO:00009003; feature: ENVO:2100002; material: ENVO:00002003...
GTCCCTGGAGGTGCACCAGATATTGAACGTCAAATCGTAAGATTTGGCGTTCTTTCTTTATGCAGGAAAGCTGCTGCACACTTTCTGCACACCGTTTGCACATTTGCCCGAATCAGGGGCTTTTCTGCGCAAGGTTTGCACAGCCTGCTTTCCTTTGCATAAAAAGAAGAAATTTTAGGCGAACAAGGCTCTCGTCAACTCTCTGCGTTCGTCTGCATTCATCAGCCGGATGGCTTCAAGGATCTCCTTACCAGAGATTTTTGTGGCTACCGGCTTTTCGTTTTGCCGGGGCTGGGATGTTGCTGGGGTCAGGTCTTGGGAGTAGAAGTTTGCTTCGATCTTCTCGGTCAGCTCCAGCCGGGGTTTGTCGAAACTCTACTTGTTCACCCGGATGCTGGTGCCGATGCGCAATACCCGGAGATCCTTCGTGTTGTTGCGCAGACGGAAACTTTAGCAAAAAGAGAGAGGGCTGGACGGTGCCAGCCCTCTTGACAGAACCTAATATCAAAGGTTCAGAGATATTTTCAAAAAATTGAAATTCCGAATCGTTTTTACGGTTCAATAACATTGAAGGTTTTTTCAAACTTGGACGCATATGCCAGCAGGCGTTTCAGGACAGTGGGATCTCCGCTGATCTGTATCTGCCCGGCCTTTTGACCCTGCATCAGGGCAAAGAGCTGCAGACGTTTGCAGGTGACGGAAGCCTGTGCATCCGGATGGTTCTCGCCGGGGTAAGACAGCAGGATGCCATTCTTACGGGTTACATAGAACTGTTCATTTACATCTGTCACCGTCAGATTCAGAGTCAGATCATCGTTCTGGGCGGCATTGGCATCACTCATGATACCGATGTAATCCAGCAGCATGGCGATGGTCATCTCGCCCATTGTCGCGGTCAGTCCATTGGCTGAGCGCGCCAGTTTGGACAGGTTGCCTCTGCGGAGTTCTGCAGCGCCCATCAGGTAGGCGTTGCGCCACGCGCCGGACTCTGCCTGATAGCCAAGTTGTTCCAGTGCATCTGCACACAGATTGCGTGCTTTCTGATTGGACGGGTCGGCGTAGACCAGTTCTTTGGTGATCTGCGCCACCCATTGATACTCGCCCTTTTCAAAATCCTTCTGCGCTTTGCGGAGGACTGCATCGGCACTGCCCAGATATTCTACCAGCTTCTTGGCGGTATCGCTGGGCGGGAGCGGATTCAGGTTGACCGGGTTTGCGTCATACCAGCCCAGATATTTCTGGTAAACGGCCTTGGAATTGTGCGCCAGCGTACCGTAGTACGGACGGGTATACCAGACCTTTTCCAGTTTTTTGGGCAGGGTCAGCATCGCCGAGATCTCATTTGAGGTATATCCCTGATTCATGTAATGCAGGGTCTGGTCGTGGATGAACTTGTAGATCGCTGCCGTGTTCAACAGATACTCATGGATCTCCTCGCCCCAATGCGGCCAGTTGTGGCTCTGGAACACCACATCAGTCTTGCTGCAGAAGCGCTGATCTGCCTCGATGATATACTTCGCCCAGTCGTTGGCATCGCGCACCTCTGCGCCGCGCAGGGTGTACAGATTATGCAGCGTACCGGTGCAGTTTTCCGCCATCCAGAGGGCGCGGTATTTCGGGAAATAGGCGTTCATCTCAGCAGGGGCTTCGGTGCCGGGGGTCAGCTGGAATTCGATCTCCAGCCCGTCGATGGTCAGCTTCGGAACATCTTCCCCGATCTCGTAGGTGGGAGCGATGAGGGACACCGTGCCGGTGGACTGTCCCATGCCGATGCCCACGCTCAGCGCACCCTTTTCGCCCTTGTCAAGCACCGTGCCGTACTGGAACTGTGCGCGCCGCGCCATGGCGATGCCCGCATAGACATTCTCGCTGATGGCGTGCTTCAGAAAGCCCGCCGGCGCAAGCACAGGGGTCTTGCCGGAAGCCAGCTGCTTTTTAAGCGAAAGCGTTGCATCCGCCACCTGCTCCCGGGTAATAATGCCCTCCACGCCGCCGAAGTGATCCACATGAGAGTGGCTGTACAGCACCGCCTTGATGTCCAGCGGACCGAAGCGCTCCTCCATCAGCTCCTTGGCAGCCTTCATGTTTTCCTTGCACATTAGCACATCAAACACGATCCAGCCGTGGTCGGTGCGGATAAAGGTCGTATTGGCCATATCAAAGCCGCGCACCTGATAGATGCCGTCACATACTTCAAACAGACCGGCTTTGGCGTTGAGTTGGGTATTCCGCCACAGACTGGGGTTTACAGTGTCCGGAGCATCCCGGTTCAAATCGCCGTAGCTTTGCAGATCCCATGCAGATCTGTTATCCTCACCATCGATGATCCTGCCTTCCGCATTGTCCAGCCAGCCGCGTTCTGCGTTGGCAAACTCCCGCCGATCGGAAAAATCCAGCTTTTCATACCATTCGGCGTTCTTTTCTGCCGTGATAGCCGTTGCATCTTCGATCTCGCCCGGTTGGGTGGAGTCCTTGAAAATGTCTGTGATAAAGTTCAGACTGTTTTCATCGGTACTGCCTGCTGCGTGTGCGGTCAGGGATGCGCCGCAGGCTAACGCCGCAACCGCTGAAGTGGAAAGAAAGTTTCTGCGGGTCATCTTCATGGTGGTTTGCCTCCTTTATATCTGGGTTTATTTTACACAGACCGTGGGCGGCTGCCAGCCGCTCAGGGCATTCATCTTGCGAAAAAACCATTTGACCTTCTATGTTACAGAATACACAGAAAATGCCTGAAAGTCAACGACTTATGCGTTTTCGACATTGAAAACGTGAATATTGACAAAAATGTTCGATGCAAATTGGCGAAAACTCCGTTGAAATGAATTTTAATCAAGCTGTTCTTGTGCGCTGCACGGAGGTATGCTATACTAAACATATCCAACTGACAAAGGAGTATGGCGATGAATGATCTGCATGAGTGGTTTCAGAAAAATGACCTTTGCCCAGAAAACATCTTGTATCTTTACCGTAACGACCGCAAAACAGTCGTTCACCGCATGGATGGGGAAGAAGTTGCGCTGTATGCTCCGTTGCACAGCGTCTTGTCTGCTTTGCCGGAAGATATGTTTCTGAACATCAGTAAGGGAATCGTAGTGTGCCGCAGCCAGATCGTAGATATTAGCAATGACGGGATTTATACAATGTCAGATGGCCGCAGTTTTCAGGGACGTAGACGTGGTCTGAGCGACCATCGCCGCTTGCGCGCAGAAATCAGGCGGGTGGACGCACAGCCACGCCCAATGAGTATGAGCCTGCTGGAAAAATGCAGTCTGCTGGACGATATGCCGCTGGCATTCTGCATTATTGAGCTGGTGTTCAATGAGGACGGACGCGGGGTGGATTTTATTTTCCGCTACTGCAATGCCGAAATGGCAACGATCGAAGGCGTGCCGGTGGAAGAAATGCTTGGCCGTTCGTTTTACGAAGTGTTCCCCAATGGTGATAAGAAGTGGCTTGTATCGTATGCGGATGTGGCGTTGAACGGAACAAAGCACATCCTTCACGACTACAGCCCGGAGGTGGACAAATGCCTTACGATCCATTGCTACCAGCCGGAACCGGGGTATTGTGCCTGCGTATTGCAGGCAACAGATCCGTGACAGTGACACATTGAAAAGAACCACAAAAAACACATCAGGGAGCAGCTGTGACCTATGCTGCTCCCTGATGTGTTTTGAAATGTCCAAATCCCTGCCATGAATCGTAGTCGGGGTCTTATTTCTGACTGTATCCCAAAAGCCGCTGCACGAAGGGCCGGAGCGAGTTGATGAACTCTTCATCCGAAAGCTCTGTCTGATGTTCCAGCTTCCAGACACAGAGATGATGGAAAAATTTTCAAAAAAGTTGCAGATTGTGCAGGAAAAATTTCTTGTAGTCCGTTTTGTTAGGTGGTATCATTATAACGGTTTACGCCGCTAACCCGGGGCAGTATCTCGCAGACAGGTCATTTTTGGCGGACGCTGTGGGGGAAAGCGCAGAACGAATGAAAACAGGCAGAAAGAACTTTTCTTTTTCATGAAACACAGGAGGTCAGGCTTTTCATGCTAGGTTTCAACAAGAAGACACAGGACGCCTCTCCGCAGGAGAATACCGGCGGAGAAAATAAGGTGTTCCACTTTATCAAGACCCACAAAAAGCGCTGCATCGCGGTGGTCGCAGCCGCAGCGGTGCTGGTGGCGGTCATCGTGCCGCGCAAGAGCCGCAGTGCGTCGGCAGACCTTGCCTACACGCAGGAGAAGCTGGGACGCCGCGACATCGTGAACGTCTACGACGGCAGCGGCACCATCAACGCCGCCGATTCCTACACCGTCAAGTCCCTCGTCACCGGCACGGTGCTCACCGCCGATTTTGAGCTGGGCGACAGCATCGAGAAGGGCGATATTCTTTACACCATCGACATTTCGGATGTGGAAAACAACCTCGCGAGCGCACAGCTCTCGGTGGAGCAGGCACAGCGCAATTACGATGACATTGCGGATATGCAGAATGTCCGCACCAAGATCAGCGGCGAGGTCAGCTCCTTTGCAGTCGCCGCAGGCGACGCCGTGCAGGCTGGTCAGGCTGTGGCCACCATCCGCGATACCTCCGTGATGCTGCTGGCCGTGGATTTCCCTGCCGCAGAGGCCCAGAGCTTTGTCGCCGGTCAGGCCGCACAGGTCATGCCGGACACCACTTTTGAGACGCTGAACGGCACCATCCGCTCCGTTTCCGGTGCAGACCCTGCCGGCGACGCCAGCCTGATGACCTGCACCGTCACCATCGCTGTTCCCAACGCGGGCAGCCTGACCACCGCACAGGCCGCTGTGGCACAGGTGAACGGCGTCAGCTCCCTCAACTCTGCACACTTTACTTACCAGCGTGAGGAGACTGTCGTGGCAACTGCCTCTGGTACCGTGTCTGAACTCTGCGTCAAGGAGGGCAGCACCGTCCGTCAGGATGACGTCATCCTCCGCATTACCGGCAAAGATTTGGACAAGCAGACCAGGAACGCCGCTGACAGCCTGCGCGCTGCCGAGCTGCAGATGTCTTCTGCCGAGAAGACCATCAGCCACTATACCATCGACGCCCCGATCAGCGGCACCATCGTGGATAAGAAGGTCAAGGCCGGCGACAAGCTCAGCGCCAACGACACCGCCATGCAGAACCTCTGCACCATCTACGATATGAGTTATCTGGAAATGAAGCTCAACGTGGACGAGCTGAAGATCCGCTCCCTCGAGGTCGGCCAGGAGGTGGACATCACCGCCGACGCCGTCCCGGGTGAGACTTACAAGGGTGTCATCAGCAGTATCCTCGTGGCAGGCACTACCGCCAACGGCTCCACCAGCTACCCCGTCACCGTCCGCATCGACGACATGGGCGAGCTGCTGCCCGGAATGAACGCCACTGCGAAGATCACCACCGCCAGCGTCAAGAATGTTCTGGCCCTGCCCAACGCCGCCCTCGTCCGGGGCAGCTATGTGCTGGTGACCAAGGATTCGCCCAGCGCTGCCAATGCTGAGACTTCAATGACCGCTCCCGACGGCTACGTCTACGTCAAGGTGACCACCGGCATCAGCGATGACGATTACATCGAAGTGAAGAGCGGCCTGCAGGAGGGCGATACCATCGCTTACGACAACTCCAGCGTCAGTGCGACCGACTTCTACAGCAACATGATGGCCTCCGCCGAAGGAGATGACGAATGAGCACGCTGATAGAATTTGATGGGGTCTGCAAGTATTACCAGATGGGTGATACCCTCGTAAAGGCCGCCGACCACGTCTCTTTCAAAATCAACAAAGGCGAGTTCGTGGCCATCGTCGGCCAGTCCGGTTCTGGTAAATCCACTTGTATGAACATCATCGGCTGTCTGGATGTGCCTACCGAAGGCACTTATCTGCTGGACGGCAGGGATGTCGGCAAGATGAGCCGCCGTGAGCTGGCAAGCATCCGGAACGAGAAGCTGGGCTTCATCTTCCAGCAGTACAACCTGCTGCCGAAGCTGACGCTTTTGGAGAATGTGGAAGTTCCTCTTGTGTATGCGGGCATCCCCGCCGCACAGCGCCACGCGACGGCAAAGGCTGCCCTTGAGCGGGTGGGTCTGGGCAATAAGCTCAAAAACCTGCCCAACCAGCTTTCCGGCGGTCAGCAGCAGCGTGTGTCCATTGCCCGTGCGCTGGCCCGCGGCCCGGCGGTCATCCTGGCCGACGAGCCGACCGGTGCATTGGACTCCCACACCAGCCGCGAAGTTCTGGGGATGCTCCAGGATCTGCACAAGCAGGGCAATACGGTCGTCCTCATCACCCATGACAACTCCATTGCTGTGCAGGCCGAGCGCATCATCCGCCTCGAAGATGGCCGCGTCGTCTACGACGGCGACGCCCACGCACCCGAGGCAGTCGTTCAGCCGAACTTCATGATGGCAGAGCCGAAAGCCGGAGAGGAGGGGACGCAGGCATGATAAAGGAGACCTTCAAACAGGCCGTCCAGAACGTCTTGAGCAACAAAGTCCGCACCTTCCTCACCATGCTGGGCATCATCATCGGCGTCATGGCCGTCATCGTCATCGTTGGCCTCGGCAACGGCATGACCAACATGATGCAGGACTTCTACTCCGATATGGGCAGCGATATTCTGTCCGTCAACATCATGACCGCCAGCACCCGCTCAGTGGAAGTGGACGATGTGTACAGGATCATCAATGAAAAGCCCGAGTATTATAAGGGTCTTTCGCCGATTGCCAGTGTCGGCGGCGACACGCTGCGGGTGGCGGGCGAGAAGTACCGCCGCACCTACATCAGCGGCGTCAACGAAGATTACACGACCATCAACAACTACAAGGTGGCCAAGGGCCGCGGCATCCAGTACACCGATTTGATAGACAACAAGAATATCTGTGTCATCGGCGACTATGTGGACCGCAAGATCTTCGGCGGCAACGGTCTCGGCAGCACCCTCAAGGTAGGCGCCAGCGAGTACCGCATCGTGGGCGTGCTGGAGGGCCGCTCCAAACCTGCCTCTCAGTACGAGGGCGGCAACGACGACATTGTTCTCGTTCCCTATACCACCCTGATGAGCGTCAACAACACCAGCAGTGTCAGCCAGTACTATGTGGTCCTGCAGGACGCGGACCACTCGGATGAGGCACAGGAGTTTTTGCAGTCGCGGCTCAAGAAGCTGGTCAGCAAGGACGACTATGTCTACGTCATGAGCCTGAGCGCAGCCATGAAGCAGATGTCCTCCATGATCAACGTCATGGTGGGCGTCCTGACGGCCATTGCAGGCATCTCGCTGCTGGTCGGCGGCATCGGCATCATGAACATCATGCTGGTGTCCGTCACCGAACGCACCCGTGAGATCGGTATCCGCAAGGCACTGGGCGCACAGGAGAGCACCATCCTGACCCAGTTCGTCGTGGAGGCCGGCGTCACGTCGGCGCTGGGCGGCTGCCTCGGCATCGTGCTGGGCTACGTCGTGTCGGCCATTATCAACCAGATCCTTCCGTATATCCTGACGGATATTACCCTGAACGTCACCCCCTCGGCGGACGCAGCAGCCATCGCCGTGGGCATCTCCTGCGGTATCGGTGTCCTGTTCGGCTTCCTGCCGGCCCGCCGTGCCGCCAGCCTGAACCCCATCGAAGCGCTCAGATATGATTAAGGAGTTTACCATGAAAAAACGATTCCTCGCATTCCTGCTGGCTGTCTGCGTGGCTGTTTCCATGCTGGTGCTGCCCGCTTCTGCGGTCGGCTCCAACGCGGCAGTCCAGACGGCGACGGCACTGGGCGGTCTGACCGCCGAGCAGGCCGGTTCTCTGGGTGCGCCCCTCACTCGTGGGCAGGCGGCCCGCCTCCTCACCGCATTCTCTGCTTACCGCGATACCACCACGGCACAGGGCCGCACAGGCCGCCTCTACAGCGACGTGGACAGCGACTCTCCCTATGCGGTCTACATCCGCACTGCCGTCCAGAACGGCTGGATGACCGGCTACTCCGACGGCAGCTTCCGTCCGGACAACACCGTCACGCTGGAAGAAGCCTGCACCATGGCGCTGCGCCTGCTGGGCTATGATGTGGCAAAGCTGGGCGGTACCTTCCCCACAGCTCAGCTCAGCAAGGCCAGCGCACTGGGCCTGCGCAATGAGATCAATGCCCGTCAGGGCGAGACTCTGACCCTCGAGCAGGGTACCATGCTCTTCTACAACGCCCTCACCGCCATGAACGGCAGCGGTCAGGTCTACGCTTCCACCCTGGGCTTTGCCGTGAGCAACGGCCAGGTGGACATCTCTTCGGTCCTGCTGGACAACGTCAAGGGTCCCTTCGTGGCAGATGCTTCCACCGTCCTGCCTTTCGCCCCGGCGGCCATCTACCGCAACGACGAAGTCACCACCTCTGCGGCCCTCTCTCCCTATGATGTCTACTATTATAACGAGAGCGCCCGCACCGTCTGGCTCTACAACAAGCGCGCCGCAGGCCGCGTGACGGCTGTCTCGCCCTCGGCCAGCGCTCCGACCTCTGTGACCGTGGCCGGCGTCACCTACGCCATCGCTTCGCCCTCTGTGGCCTATCAGCTGTCCTCCCTGTCCGGCGGCGGCGTGGGCCAGGTGGTCACTCTGCTGCTGGGCATGAACGATGCAGCTGTCTCCGTCCTCACCGGCGACGCGGCAGACGCTGTGTTCTACGGCGTGGTCCAGTCCTCATCCCGCACCCTCGTGGAGACGAACAGTGCTGAGGTGCAGCAGGCTGTCTCGGTCATGTGTACCGACGGCACCGCCCGCACCGTCAATGTGGACAATAAGCTCAATTTCCCGGCCGGCAAGCTGGTGGAGATCAGCGTGGACTGTGACGGTGAAAGCGTCCAGTCCATCTCGCCCCGCTCGACCAGCGGCATCGTCAGCGCCGACGGCACCGCGCTGGGCGACACCCCGTTTGCAGACAACGTGCAGATCATTGATACGACGTCGGAGGGTGTGGCTGGGGCAGTTCGCCCCAGCCGCCTATCGGGGGTAACTCTGAGTGAAAGCGACGTCCGCTACTACACCACCAATTCCGCAGGCCAGATCGACCGGGTCATCCTCGACGATGTGACCGGTGACCTGTGGGAGTACGCTGCGCTGGATTCTGTCCGCCGCCTGACGGACGAAGCCGCCAAGAAGATCGACAAAAAAATCAGCGACAAGGCACAGGACGCCGCAAGAGAGGCCGCGGGCCTCCCCGCTGCGACCACCACCAAGGTAGACAAGACCGATGAGGAGACCTTCCAGGATGTGAAGAACATCCTTGTCCCCAGCACCAGCGATGTGCTCTACGGTCTCATCGACGGCAGTGTCGTCAGCTCTACCTGGAACACCCTTACCGGCAAGACGGACCAGCTGTTCAGCTATGTGCTCCGCCGCACCGGCGACAGCGTGGGCGGTACGCTGGGCGACTTCCTCAACTATCTGGGCGAGGGTGCGACCTACGTCTGCTACTCCGGCGGCAAGCAGGTGGCCTACAGCACCGCCACCAAGTACCCCGTTATCGCAGGAGGCATCGCCATCGGCCGTTCTGCTGACGGCAAGGCCATCAACCGGATGCTCCAGCTCTCGCCGGTAGTCATCGATAAGCTGGGCGCAGCTTCGGTCATGAGCGGCGACAAGCGCTATGAGACCGCCGACGATATGCAGGTGTATCTGTGGTCGAACGGCCAGTATTTCGCGACCTCGCTGCCCAAGATCAACACCGAGGATTATAAACTCATCGGCTGGTACGACAACTTCGGCTGCTCCGGCGGCAGGAAGATCCGTATCCTTGTGGCCGTCAAGACGAACTGAGCCTGAAATTTTCCAATCACAGAACAGCAGCCTCGCGGCAGATGAAGCGGGGCTGCTGTTTTATTCTCCTATTTGCCACACGCCCTATTTCGTGTTACAATAAAAACTAGAAAAATTGCGGAAAAAGGAGGTGCGGCAATGATACGCATTGCTCTGGTCGAGGACGAGGCAGAGGTGCGGGCGCAGCTTCAGGGGTATGTGCAGCGGCACACCCGGCAGTACGGCACCGAGTTCGCGGTGACAGAATTCGCCGACGGCATGGAGCTGCTGGATGATTACCGCCCGGTGTACGACATCCTGTTTCTGGACGTGGAGATGAAGCATCTGGACGGCATGGAGACGGCCCGGCGAGTGCGGGAGCTGGACAAGGATGTTATCATTGTTTTCATCACGAATATGGCGCAGTACGCCATCGGCGGGTACGCCGTGGGCGCGCTGGACTATGTGCTCAAGCCGGTGCCTTATTTTGCGTTTTCGCAGCAGCTGCGCAAGGCCGAAGAACAGCTGCGCCGCCGCGCACGGCATTATCTGGCCCTGCCGGTGGAGGGCGGGATGCGGCGGCTGGATTCGTCCCTCATCTATTATCTGGAAAGCGAGGGACACCGCGTCCATTTTTATACCGAAGAGGGCGATTTCGTGGCGGCAGGCACCCTGAAAGCCTTTGAGGAAAAGCTGGCCGAGCGGCCCTTTGCCCGCTGCAACAGCGGCTACCTTGTCAATCTGGCACAGGTGAAGAGCGTGCAGCAGGGGATGGTGCAGGTGGGACCCTACGAATTGCAGGTCAGCCGCCCCCGGCGGAAAGCCTTCCTCGCGGCGCTGGCCGACCACATCGGGGGTGAGGGTGCATGACGGCACTGCCCAACATCCCGCGCCTGTATACGGCGCTGGCCGAGTGTCTGGCCGTGGGCATCTACGCCCTGCCGCTGGGCATCCGCTTCGGCAAAACGGCCACCATCGCTGCCAGTGCGGCATGGGCGCTGGCCCTGAGTGCTTTTTTGCAGGCCACGGGCAGAGTTCCGCTGGCGTGGTGGATCCCCTGCATGGCGGCAGCTGTGGGGATACAGTATTTATACCTCTGGGTCACCCGCACCATCTCCCTGCTGGAAGCGGGCTATGTCTGCGCCCGGGCCTTCGTTCTGGCAGAGCTGGCGGCCAGCGCCGAGTGGCAGCTGCACTGCTTCCTCTGGCCTCAGCGCAGCGGGGCCGACAGCCTGTCACTGCTGCTTCTGGTGGTGGTCTACGGCGGCGTTTTCGGCTGCATCTGGGTGCTGGAGCACAAGCACGCCAGCCCCAAGGGCCTGTCTCTTATACACATCTCCGAGCCCACGAGACCGGAGCCTATCTCG
>ENA-OZEP01000897-OZEP01000897.1-human-gut-metagenome-genome-assembly--contig:-NODE-897-length-11119-cov-5.726681_pt1 | contig 11119 bp, 7 predicted proteins | sample MGYA00245074_ERZ653621 | MGnify/ENA primary metagenome ERZ653621 (study PRJEB26926, sample SAMN06165020) | human gut metagenome | biome: ENVO:00009003; feature: ENVO:2100002; material: ENVO:00002003...
GATGGCTTCTTCTCGATGGCCCGCAGCAAGCAGGCACTGGATGTGCTGGGCAGAATTGAGGAAGAGGGCGTGCTGGTGGTGAACTCCAGTCTGGGTGTAAACCGCTGCATCCGCCGCATCATGACCGAGCGTTTCATCGCCGGAGGCATCGCTACTCCCGAGAGCCGCATCATCGGCAGAAACGGAGAGATGGTGAAGGATATCCACTATCCTTGCTGGCTGAAGCGTGGCGACGGCTGTGCGCAGCAGAAGGAGGATACCTGCTATGTGCAGAACCGGGAAGAGGCGGAGGCGCTGCTGAAGGATTTCTGGCTGCGCGGCATTACTTCGGTAGTGGTGAATGAGCATCTGAAGGGCGACCTGATTAAGTTCTATGGTGTATCGGGCACCGATTTCTTCTATTGGTTCTATCCTTCGAAATGCGGTCATCGCTCTAAGTTTGGTTTGGAGGTGATTAATGGTGATGCGCAGGGCATCGCCTTCGATGCCGATGCCCTGAAGGCTGAGGCTGACAAGGCTGCTGAAATGCTAGGTGTGCCGGTTTATGGCGGCGACTGCGTGGTAGGTGAGGATGGCAGCGTAAAGATCATCGACTTCAACGACTGGCCTAGCTTTGCGCCATGCCGTGATGAGGCTGCGTTCTATATAGCAACAAAAATGATACAAGAATAAAAATAAAAAAGATGAATCAGGAATTTAAGGCTTCTCTGAAATCAGCGGATACCGAGGAGCACATTGATATTTACTTCTATCGCCCCATTGGCTACCAGTGGGCGCGATTCTTCCGCATGCTTCACGTCACCCCAAACGTGGTGACCATTCTTTCCATCTTCCTCGGCGTAGGAGCGGGCATCTGCTTCTATTTCGACGATTTGGCAATCAACATCTTGGGCATCTTCTTGCTCATTTGGGCAAACGTATATGACAGTTGCGACGGTCAGTTGGCGCGACTCACCAACCAGAAGAGTGCCCTGGGCAGAATCCTGGATGGTGCTGCTGGCGACTTCTGGTTTGTCAGCATCTACTTCGCCATCTCCTTCCGACTGATGCCGGAGTGGGGCTGGAAAATCTGGGCACTCTGCATCGTTGCCGGTTTCGGATGCCATGCCATTCAGAGCCGTCTTGCCGACTACTACCGTCAGATTCACCTTTTCTTCCTGAAAGGAAAGGAGGGAAGCGAACTGGACGATGCCAGCAAGCAGGTAGAGCTGTGGAAGCAGATGAAGTGGAAGAAGGAGCCTGTGCAGAAACTCTTCCAGTTCTTCTACAAGAACTATACCTTGGGACAGGAGCGGGATACTCCTATCTTCCAGATATTCAAGAGAAATCTGCGCGAAAGATATCCGCAGCAGTTGCCTGAGCAGTTGCGTGCCGACTTCCGTGCGGGCAGTCTTCCACTGATGAAATATGCCAATATCCTCACCTTCAACTGGCGCAGCATCACGCTGTTCATCTCTATCCTGATAGGTCTTCCATGGCTTTATCCGGCTATCGAGATTACCGTGTTCAGTCTGATTTTCTTCTATATGAGAGGAACCCATGAGCGTCTTTGTCTGAAGCTCAACCAGAAGCTTCTGAAAGGCGAGTACGAGGTATAAACGTCTTATTTCGGGAATAACAAATACTTTTGTGAATAAAAAAACTTTTGTGAATAACAAGTTCATTTATGAATAACAAGTTCAGAAATATATTCATGGCGTTCGGTATCATCGCCATCATCATCATGCTCTGCACGATGGATATGGACTATACCGATATCTGGCGCTATCTGAAGCAGGCGGGCATCTATTTCCCGCTGATTCTCGGTCTGTGGCTCGTGGTTTATTGGGTGAACACCGTTTCCTGGTGGCTCATCATCAACGACGAGGGTAGGGTGAAGGGACTCTCGTTCTGGCGAGTATATAAGCTCACCGTGAGCGGATTTGCCCTGAACTACACCACTCCCTGCGGATTGATGGGCGGCGAACCTTACCGCATTATGGAGCTGAAGCCTTTTACGGGTGTGAGCAAGGCTACATCATCGGTGATTCTCTACGTGATGATGCATATCTTCTCCCATTTCTGGTTCTGGTTCCTTTCTACATTTCTCTATATCGTCCTGTATCCGATAGGTGTCCCTATGGGCATCATGCTGGGCTTCATCGCAGCCTTCTGCCTGCTCGGCATCTACTTCTTCGCCCGCGGCTACAAGACGGGAATGGCACAGAAGGGCATCCGTCTGCTCACCCATATTCCTTTCGTGAAGAACTGGGCTAAGCGGTTTGAGCAGGAGAAGCAGGAGACCCTGGAGCAGATAGATTCGCAGATAGCCCTGCTGCATGGTCAGCACAAGAGCACCTTCTACAGTTCCCTCTTCTTCGAGGTGATGGCGAGAGTGCTCCAGAGCCTGGAGATTTATCTTATCCTGAAGGCTTTTGCGGCGGATATCAGCATCGTCGACAGTATTCTGATTCTTGCCTTCTCATCGCTTTTCAGCAATCTCATCTTCTTCTCTCCTATGCAGTTGGGAGCCCGAGAGGGTGGTCTTGCCTTGGCGGTGGATGGCCTGCATCTTACGGGTGCCCTGGGTGTATATACCGGTCTCATCACCCGAATCCGTGAGCTGGTATGGATAGCCATTGGCATTCTGCTCATCAAGGTGGGAAACAAGGACCTGAAGAAGATTCAGGAAGAATACGAAGCTGACCAGAAGAGCCAGCAGCAAACAATTAATAAAGGAAAATAATGAAAGTACTGGATATAAAAGGAATCATCTTTGATTATGGTGGCACGCTCGATACCAGGGGCGACCACTGGTCGGAAGTGCTGTGGCATGGCTACGAGCATTTCGGCATCGGTGTGGCTGATGACGAGGAAGTTGAGCCAGGAGTAAGTATTCATAAGCAGGCGTTTCGCGATGCCTACGTGTATGGTGAGCGAGCACTGGCTGTGAATCCCATCGTGACTCCCGATTTCCATTTCGAGGATATTCTCAGAGAAAAACTGATCCTGGAATTGAATTTCCTGGCAGGAAAGGAATTGCTGGAGACAGGAAAGGATGATTCTGAGAAACAGGCGAAGCTTGGGAATCCCGGAAAAGATTCTGAAGCTTCATCAGAAAGCCTTTTCCTCTCCCTTTCTGATTCAGAAGTCCGGCAGATTGCTGTGGATATGGCTCGCTATATCAATGCCAAGACCCTTGCCCTTCTGAAAGAGAACAAGCTGGTGTTGGAGCATCTGAAGCAGAAGGGTTATCCGATGGTGCTGGTTTCCAATTTCTACGGCAACATCAATCAGGTATTGAAGGATGCAGGAATTGATGGCTATTTCGAGGACGTGATAGAATCGGCAGTAGTGGGGGTGCGCAAGCCGAACCCAGCCATCTTCGCCCTCGGAGTCTGCGCCCTCGATCTTCCTGCCTCCCAGGTGCTGGTAGTGGGCGATACCTATGGCAAGGATATCGTTCCAGCCCACAAGCTGGGTTGCCACACCCTATGGATCAAGGGATTGCAGTGGGAAGAGAAGAAGGTGGATGAATCCATCCCCGATGGCATCATCAGGAAACTCTCTGAGATGGAGGAATTTCTGAAAATCTCATAAAAAACTGAAATATATAATAGGTTTTTGCAGCTATTTACGAATAATGTTATAACTTTGCAGCCTGAAAGTAGAGAATGATTAATAATGGGCGCAAGGCCCCTATATATATAATAAGGTAATGAAAGGTATAAGAAAATTGTATTTGGTGCTCGTCCTCCTGGTGGTTTCTACACTCCAGATGATGGCGCAGCAGAAGATAACAGGTCGTGTCATCGACGATGACGGCTTTGCCGTATCGTATGCAAGCGTGCAGTACAAGGGACACAAGATTGCCGTTTCCAGTGATGGAGAAGGTAAGTTTACCATCGAAAAGAAGCCGGGACTGATGCTTACCGTCAGCGCTCTGAGCTACAAGACCGCAACGGTCAAGGTAGATGAGAAAACCAGCTTCCTCGAAATCAAGCTCAAGGACGATTCCCACAAGCTGGGAGAAGTCGTGGTGAAATCGAAGAAGGGAAGATACAAGCGCAAGGATAACCCTGCCGTGGAACTCATGCGACGTGTCATCGCTGCCAAGAAGAAGAGCGACCTCAGCAACTATGATTATTATCAGTATGATAAATATCAGAAGATCACCCTCGCACTCAATGATATCACCAAGGAACAGATGGAGGGCAAGTTCTTCAGCAAGCGACAGTATCTCCTCGACCAGGTAGAGCTTTCGCCTTACAACGGCAAGCTCACCCTGCCGGTAAGTATCGATGAGACCGTTTCGCAGCACGTTTACCGCAAGGACCCGAAGAGCGAAAAGGATATCATCAAGGGTCAGCAGAGCAATGGTATCGGACAGGTGATCCAGACCGGAGAAATCCTGAATACAGCCATCAAGGATGTCTTTACCGATGTGGATATTTATGATGACTACGTGCGTCTGCTCCAGTATCCGTTCCCGTCTCCGCTGGGCAGAACAGCCATCAGCTTCTATCATTATTATATAGAAGATACGGTGTATGTGAACCGCGACCTCTGCTATCATCTGCAGTTTATCCCAGCCAACAGTCAGGACTTCGGATTCAGAGGCGAGCTCTTTGTGCTTGCCGACAGTACCCTGCACGTCAAGAAATGTAATCTCTATATGCCTCACAATTCAGCCGTCAACTGGGTGAAGGACATGAAGATTGAGCAGGAATACACCAAGCTCGACAATGGCGAGTGGGTGCTCACCAAGGATGATATGATAGCAGAGATGCACATGAACAAGCTGCTGCAGGACCTGCTGGTGGTGCGAAACACCCGAATCACCGATTACGCCTTCGACCCTCTGCCGAAGATGCTCTTCAAGGGCAAGGCGAAGGTAAGGCATGATATGGATGCGATGAACCGTGATGAGGCTTACTGGAACAAGTACCGACAGGTGGGGCTCACCAAGAGTGAATCTTCGATGGACAGTTTCATCCACCGTATGGAGAATTCCAAGGGATTCAAGTACATCATCTTCGGCGTCAAGGCGCTCATGGAGAACTATGTAGAGATAGGAAGCGGAGGAAAGGATGGCAGAAAGAGCCTCTTCGACCTCGGACCTATCAACACCTTCCTCTCCAACAACTACGTGGATGGCGTGCGCCTGCGTCTGGCAGCCCGCACCATGGCGGCACTCAATCCTCACTTCTTCTGGGATGGATATGGCGCCTACGGTACGAAGAGCCACAACTGGTACTACGGTCATCTCTTCACCTATTCGCTCAACAAGAAAAAGAACAGTCCGTTCGAGTTCCCGATGCGCAAGTTCGTCTTCGAGATTGGTCACGATATCACCTCTCCATCCGATGACAACCTGCTGCACAACAAGGATAACTTCTTCATGACCATCCGTGCTGCTACGCAGGACCAGATGTATCTCTATCAGCGACAGAAGTTCAGCTTCGTCTATGAGACCGACTGGGGACTCCGCTTCGATGCGGGAATGAGATGGCAGAGCAACCGCACCGTGGGCAACCTGCATTATTTCAAGGTGAACACGGGCGAGGAAGTAAAGAAGATACGCACCACCGAGGCATCTGTGGGCATCGACTACAACCCGGGTGTTACCTATGTCAACACCAAGCAGCAGCGATTGCCTATCAATCTCGACAGTCCTGAGCTCACCCTCCGCCATTCCATGGGTCTGGACGGATTCATGGGCGGTCAGTATCAGAGCAACCTCACCACGCTGGGCATCTACAAGCGCCAGTGGCTGGGCAGCTTCGGATATGTCGATTTCAACATCGTGGGCAAGATGCAGTGGAACAAGGTTCCATTCACCATGCTCGTACAGCCACCAGTCAACCTCTCCATCTTCGAGCAGGAGGCAACCATCAGTATGATGAAAGACTGGGAGTTCCTGAGCGACCGCCAGCTCTTCTGGTCGGTAGCCTGGGATATGAACGGCAAGCTTCTCAACCGCATTCCGCTCATCAAGAAGCTGAAGTGGCGCGAGTATGTAGCTGTGAAGGGAGTATGGGGACAGCTCACCGACAAGAACAATCCGGTGAAGAATACATCGGATGACGTGATCTTCAAGTTCCCTAACAACTCCTATACCTTTGGCAACACGCCATATTGGGAGGTGGTAGCCGGTGTGCACAACATCTTCAAGTTCTTCGGAATCGATTATGTGCGCCGTATCAACTACCTGAATCATGCCAATGTAGATAAGTGGGGCATCCGAATGGGATTCCTCATGTCATTCTAGGAAAGATAAAACAGGGAGAACATAGCTTTTTGCTATGTTCTCCCTTTATAAAAGTTTGGTCATAAAAGAGTATATAACAACATAAAAGAAGGAGATTTGCTTATGAAGATTCTATTGGCAGATAAGCAGGATATCACGCGTGCCGGACTGATATACGTGATAGAGAAAATGGAAGGATTCGAAACCAAGTATGTGGAAGACAAGACAGAGCTGATGCTTGCCTTGAGGGAAAACGAAGATACGGTGGTGATACTCGATTACACGCTTTTCGATATCAATGATTCCGCCGAACTGCTCATTCTCAACCAGCGCTTTCCCTATACCCGATGGCTGCTGTTCAGCGAAGACCTGAGTGCCGATTTCGTACGTGTGCTCATCGCCAGCAGCAGTATGTTCAGCGTGCTCCTGAAGGAGAGTTCGCTGATGGAAATCAAGGAGGCGATACGCTTCTGCGTGGACAGCAAGCGTTTTGTCTGCCAGCGAATGATGGAGGTGCTCCTTACTCCGCCGCAGGAAGTAGAAGAAAAGGTGAATCTCACCAAGACCGAAACCGAGATCCTCAAGGATATCGCCCTGGGTATGACTACCAAGGAAATCGCCGAGAAGCGTTTCTCCAGTTTCCATACCGTGAATACCCACCGGAAGAATATCTTCAGAAAGCTCGGCGTGAACAACGTGCACGAAGCAACAAAGTATGCACTTCGCGCCGGACTGGTAGATTCTGCAGAATATTACATCTAGAAGAAATAAACTGTTATAACAATTTTATAAACTCTAAAAACAAACTAAATGAAACCAACAAAGTCATTATTTGTTACGGCTGCATTGATTCTGGGCGCTATGGGTGTCCAGGCAGCTGATTTTGTCCAGAATGGTAACTATCTTACCGTACAGTTGAAACAGCATCAGAACTATGGTCCGTCGCAAATCCGCCTCCAGGTGGTCAGCGACCGCATCATCCGTGTGCAGGCTACTGCCGAGCAGAGCTTCCGCAGCAAGCAGAGTCTCATCATCGTGCCTCAGAACTCCAAGGCGCAGTATAAGGTAGAGGAGCAGGGCGATGACCTCATCATCACCACCGCTGCCATGCGTGCCGTGCTGAACGAGGCTACCGGACAGATTACCTTCTACGATCTCAAGGATCAGGTACTGTTGAAAGAGGTGGCACAGGGAGGAAAGACCTTCAAGCCTTTCACCGTGCCCGACCGTGAAATCGGTGTGGATATCGCCAAGGTACCTGAGGCACAGAAGCACGGATGGTCATGGCGTGCCCTCTTTGATTCGCCAGACAATGAAGCCTTCTATGGCCTCGGTCAGCACCAGAGCGAAGAGCTCAACATGAAGGGCAAGAACGAAGACCTCTTCCAGTATAACACCAAGGTGAGTGTGCCTTTTGTCATCTCCAACAAGAACTACGGCATCCTCTGGGATTCCTATTCCTACAGCCGATGGGGTAATCCGGACGATTATCTCCAGCTAAACCGTGCCTTCAAGCTCTACGACAAGGACGGTAAGGAAGGACAGCTCACCGGTACTTATGTGGATAAGAACGGACAGAAGATAGTTCGTGGCGAGGACAGCATCTACTTTGAATATGCCATGCCTGAGACTTCAGAAATCTGCAACAAGACTGATAAGGGCGGCATCCAGAACCTGCCTAAGGGCTTTGCGCTGAATGGATCCAAGGTGGTTTATGAGGGATATGTAGAGGCGCCAACCAGCAGCTTCTATCAGTTTATTCTTTACTATGCCGGCTATATGAAGATCTACATCGACGGCAAGCTGGTGGTGCCTGAGCGCTGGCGTACCGCCTGGAATCCGAATTCCTATAAGTTTGAGACAGCCATTCCGAAGGGCAAGAAGACCCCAATCCGCATCGAATGGCAGCCGGATGGCGATGTTTCCTACTGCGGTCTCCGTGTGGCAGCCCCACGTTCTGAGGCCGAGAAGAACCAGCTGAGCATCTGGAGCGAGATGTCGCCGGATATGGATTACTACTTCATCGCCGGAAAGGATATGGACGAAGTCATCTCGGGCTATCGCACCCTTACCGGCAAGGCACCGGTATATCCTAAGTGGGTGCTCGGTTTCTGGCAGAGCCGCGAGCGCTATCAGAGCAGCAAGGATATCGAGGAGAATATGAAGAAGTTCCGCGACCTGAAGATTCCGGTGGATAACATCGTACAGGACTGGAACTACTGGAAGCTGGATTCATGGGGAAGCCACGAGTTTGAGGCGGCACGCTATCCGAATCCTCAGGCGATGCTCGACAGTGTACACGCCCTGCATGGAAGATTCATGATTTCGGTTTGGCCGAAGTTCTATGATACCGTGAAGAATTACAAGGAACTGGATGCCAAGGGCTGGATGTATCACCAGGCTATCAAGGATGATATCCACGACTGGATCGGTTTCCGCGGCTCCTTCTATGATGCCTACGATGCCGGAGCCAGAAAGATGTTCTGGCGACAGATGGATGAGAATCTCTATACCAAGTATAAGTTCGGTATCGATGCCTGGTGGATGGATGCTTCTGAGCCGAACGTGCGTGACTGCACGCCGATGTGGTACCGCAAGGCGCTCTCCGGTCCTACCGCCCTGGGTACGGCTACCGAGTATTTCAATGCCTACAGCATCGTGAATGCCGACGCCATCTACAATGGTCAGCGCAGCGTGAACCCTAACCAGCGCGTCTTCCTCCTCACCCGTTCGGGCTTTGCTGGCGAACAGCGCTACAGCACCGCTACCTGGTCGGGTGACATCGCTACCCGCTGGGAGGATATGCGTGCGCAGATGACTGCCGGATTGAACTATTCTATGGCAGGTCTTCCTTTCTGGGGAATGGACCAGGGTGGCTTCTGTGTGGAAAACCGCTATGTGGCAGCCCAGCAGGAGTTTGACAAGACCGGTAAGGAGAATGCCGATTTGAAGGAGTGGCGTGAGTTGCAGGCTCGCTGGAACCAGTTTGGCTGTTTCGTTCCGCTCTATCGTGCCCACGGTCAGTGGCCGTTGCGTGAGGTTTGGAACATCGCACCAGCCGATCATCCTGCCTACAAGACCATCGTAGCCTACGACAAGCTCCGCTATCGCCTGATGCCTTACCTCTACAGTATGGCGGGTATGGTGCATCTCAAGGATTACACCATGATGCGCGGACTGGTGATGGATTTCAATGGCGATGAGAAGGTGTTGGATATCAAGGACCAGTGGATGTTCGGTTCTGCCCTGATGGCTTGTCCGGTGGGCGAGTATCAGAAGTATTCACGCGAAGTCTATCTGCCTAAGCAGAAGGGCTGGTATGATTTCTATACCGGAGCATATCATGCAGGCGGTCAGACCATCGTAGCTGATGCGCCATTTGATAAGATTCCTGTCTTCATCCCAGAGGGTGCCATCCTTCCGATAGGTCCTGAGATGCAGTGGAGTGATGAGAAGAAGCCGGAGTTGATCGACCTCTATGTCTATGCCGGCAAGGATGGCTCTTATACCTTGTACGAGGATGAGGGCACGAACTATAACTACGAGAAGGGCAAGTATACTGTCATCGATTTCAAGTATGATGATGCCCGGAAGCAGGTTACCATCGGTGCCCGCAAGGGTAGTTTCGACGGCATGCTCCAGAAGCGCCGCTTCAACATCATCCTGGTAGATCAGAAGAAGCAGCAGGGCGTGAATCTCGCCAAGTCGCCTAAGGGCAAGGTGGTGAAGTATTCCGGTCAGGCAATGACTGTAAAATTGAAGTAATATGAAGAAGATATTTGCTTTAGCAATTCTACTATTGGGCGCTCAGTCTTTGAGCGCCCGCGATCGCCAGTCTTTTGATAAAGACTGGCTTTTCGTTTTGGCTGATAGTGCCGGTATGCAGAATTCGGAGTATTCCGACGGGCATTGGCGTCGCCTGAATCTCCCTCACGACTGGGCGATAGAGGGCGATTTCTCTCCATCGAATCCTTCGGGAGCCAGCGGTGGTGCGCTGCCGGGCGGCATCGGATGGTATCGCAAGCACTTCTCTCTTTCGCCAGACGAGAAGTACGACCGCTTCACCATCACCTTCGATGGCGTGTATATGAACTCCACCGTCTATATCAACGGTCACAAGCTAGGCACCCGTCCCTACGGCTACAGCACCTTCGAGTACGATCTTACACCTTATTTATATAAGAAGGGTGATAACGTCATTGCCGTGAAGGTGGATAACAGCGACCAGCCCAACAGCCGCTGGTATTCGGGCTGTGGCATCTACCGCCACGTCTGGCTTACCAAGACCTTGAAGGAGGCATACATCCCGCAGTGGGGGCAGTATGTGGCTACCACGCCGAAGGGTGATGTCAGGGTGAAGGTGGATTTCCATGCCAATGGCAGTAGGATGAAGCTCTCCATCCGCAATACCATCTACGATGCGGCTGGCAAGGTGGTGGCAAGGAGCCAGGGCAACCAGATCCAGAAGCTCAAGGTAAGGGAACCTCATCTCTGGGCTATCGGCAAGGGTTATCTCTATACCGTGAAGAGCGAACTGGTGGTGAATGGCAGGGTAGTGGATACCGCCACTACGCAGACCGCCTTCCGTGATGTGAGGTTTGATGCCCGGAAGGGTTTCTTTCTCAATGGCGAGAATATGAAGATCAATGGCGTGTGCGAGCATCACGATTTCGGATGTCTCGGTGCTGCCCTCAACGAGGATGCGCTTCATCGCAAGCTCACCATCCTCAGGGATATGGGTGTGAATGCCATCCGAAGCAGTCATAATCCTCCGGCTCCCGAACTTCTGAATATGTGTGATTCCATGGGAATCATGGTGATGGACGAGAGCTTTGATATGCTGTCTCTTATACACATCTGACGCTGCCGACGATCGCATAAGTGTAGATC
>ENA-OZEP01000903-OZEP01000903.1-human-gut-metagenome-genome-assembly--contig:-NODE-903-length-11090-cov-5.496149_pt1 | contig 11090 bp, 8 predicted proteins | sample MGYA00245074_ERZ653621 | MGnify/ENA primary metagenome ERZ653621 (study PRJEB26926, sample SAMN06165020) | human gut metagenome | biome: ENVO:00009003; feature: ENVO:2100002; material: ENVO:00002003...
GTCGGCAGCGTCAGATGTGTATAAGAGACAGGCTCAAGGAAGGCGAGCGTCCGGCTTCCCCGGGAATGAAATATAAGCATTATTCGCCGAAAGCCGAGGTATATATAGTAAACGGCAGTCTGCCGAGCTTTAAATATCAGATTGACTGCGATTTGCGTGAAGGAGATGCGGCTCTTTGCTTTGACGGTGAAGAGAACGAACTTCCCGTTCCCTGCCTTTCGTTCGGAAGAAAGGATAATTCGCTCGAACAGGCGCACAGCCTTTTTGATGATTTGCGTAAATTTGACGATATGGGAATAAAGCGTGTTTTCGTCCGTGCACCGTCCGCCGAGGGAGTAGGTCTCGGAGTTTACAACCGTCTTTTGCGTGCGGCGGCATTCAAAATTATCGAGCCGCCCGTTATTTACGGTCTGACAGGTCAGAGCGGCGCAGGCAAAACCACAGTCGGCAATGAGCTGAAAAAGAAGGGCTATCTGATAGTTGACGGCGATATTCTTGCAAGAAGGGCTGTTGAAAATCCCGATGTTCTCAATGCGCTTGCCGACGAATTCGGAAAAGAAATTCTTGATTCCGAAGGCAATCTTATTCGCAGTGAGCTTGCCAAGCGTGCATTTGCCAACGAGCATAAGCGTCAGCGTCTTAACAGAATCACCCATCCTGTGATAACCGCTCTTACGCTTGAAACAATAAGGAATAATTTCACATCGGAATACAAGGGCGTTATCATTGATGCGGCGGCAATTTTTGATTGTGATCTGCCGAAATACTGCACAAAAATGATAGTTGTAACCGCCGACAGGGATATCCGTGCCGAGCGAGTAATGAAGCGTGACGGCATAAGCCGCGAGACGGCCATGCTCAGAATAAATGCACAAAAAAATGAGCAATATTATATAGAAAAGGCAGATATTATTGTCCGCAATAACGGAAGCGAAAACCTGTCCGATCAACTGAATGAATTATAAAACAAATGCCCTGCACAAACTGTCGGTTCAAGCAAGGCGAAAAAGAATAAGTTTACCGTAAATAGGTCGAATTTTTAAGGAGGAAATCACAATGGCAGAAGAAAAGACAGAAGTTGATGTTTTGTGCGAAAAATTGTTTATGAACAAAAAGCACAGCGCAAATTTTGTTGATGAAGCAGAGCTTCAAAAGGCGATGGATTTCGCCGAGGATTACAAAAAATTTCTCAACGATAACAAAACGGAGCGAGAGGTCGCAAAATTTGTTGTTGCCGAGGCAGAGAAAAAGGGCTTCGTTCCCTTTGATAAATTCAAGAAGTACGCACCCGGCGACAAGGTGTACTATCTCAACCGTAAAAAAGCGGTTATCCTTGCCGTTATCGGCAAAAAAAGCGTCGGCGAGGGCGTAAGGATCGCAGCGGCTCATATTGATTCTCCCCGTCTTGACCTCAAGCCGAATCCGCTCTACGAAGCAAATGAGGTGGCTCTTTTCAAGACGCATTACTACGGCGGAATCAAGAAATATCAGTGGACGACGATTCCGATGTCGCTTCACGGAGTTGTTGTTCTGCGTGACGGCACTGAGGTTGAAGTCACCCTCGGCGAAAAAGAAGGGGAGCCTCAGTTCGTTATATCCGACCTTCTTCCTCACCTTTCGAAGGAGCAGGACAAGAGAACCCTTGACGACGGAATTAAAGGCGAGGAGCTGAATGTTATTGTCGGCTCACTTCCGTTCAAGGCGGACAAGGGCAGCGAGCTCGTTAAACTTAACATTCTCAAGCTTCTCAACGAAAAGTACGGCATGGTCGAGGAGGACTTCCTCACGGCTGAGCTTGAAATGGTTCCTGCGGCAAAGGTTACAGATATCGGCTTCGACCGCAGTCTTATCGGCGGCTACGGCCATGACGACCGTGTCTGCGCTTATCCCGAGCTCAGAGCAATCCTTGACCTTGACGAAACGCCCGACTATACAGCCGTTGCCGTTCTCACCGACAAGGAGGAGACGGGCTCAGACGGAAACACAGGCCTGAATTCATCATATATGAAATATTTCATCGCCGACCTCGCAAGATCCGAGGGACTTATGGTTTGGGATGTTCTTTCAAAATCAAAGTGCCTCTCCGCCGATGTCAATGCGGCATTTGACCCGACCTTCCCGACTCCGTTCGAGGCAAGAAACGCTTCTTATCTTAACAGAGGCATCGTTGTCACGAAGTATACGGGTGCAAGAGGCAAGGGCGGCACCTCGGACGCAAGTGCAGAATTTGTCGGCGAGGTTACGAGAATTTTCAACAACGCTAACGTAAATTGGCAACTCGGCGAGCTCGGCGCGGTTGACGCCGGCGGCGGCGGAACGGTTGCAAAGTATGTCGCAAACCTTGACGTTGATGTTATCGACGTAGGCGTTCCCGTTCTCTCGATGCACGCTCCGTTCGAGCTCATCGCCAAGCTCGACGTTTACATGGCAAACAAGGCTTTCACAGCTTTCTTTAAAGCGTAAAACTAAACCCACTTTTCTCATGGCTATTAAATAAAAAACAGGCTCCCTATGCAGACGATGCAGGGAGCCGAGCATTGTGCTGAAAATATCGGCAATTAAATCAAGGACGGTGAAGCTATTGCCTCAAAACGAAATTAACGGGTCTGCTTACGGCGATGAGCTTTACGAACGTCCGCCGGAGTTTGACCCGCAGTTCAATGTTGAATACCGCTCGCCTGTTCTGATGAGGATCATGCTTGTTGTTGTCAACCTTGCGGCTCTTATTTTCAGCCGTTCATTCTTGCAAAGCTGGTACAGTGTTCACGGGACAACGCCCGTTTGGATACCGCTTGCTTTTCTTCTCGTTCCGCTCGGCTCTCTCTTTATTATCTATTATTATATGGGCAGAGTCGGCAGCGAAATTATTATCAAGCTGATTTGTTTTTCTTTTTGTGCGGCGCAGGTCTTTAATATTTTTTCGCCGATAGACACTAAGCAAATAACTCTCGGCAAAAACGGCTTTTCATCTGATTTTGGGTATGTCACGGAAGCAGGAAACATAATCGGAATTGCTTTCCCGTCCGACGGCAGCGCAACCACCGTTGACAGTATAGGACTCAAAGACGAAAACAAAAGCGCTGTCGCTTCGTTAAAGTCATTTATAAAAAGAGAGAAGCTCTATTCGTGCACGGATGTAATTTATAAGCCCGAGCAGGCGGAGGAATTTGAAAGCTTTATCGAAAGATCTCCTTTGTGGCTCAGCGAAATTCCGGACAAAATCAATAGTTTGAAATATTCGCTCGTTGATACCTCGGGATACAACCTCTTTATTTTTTATGACTGCGAGTCAAAGGCATACAATACGCTTCCCGACTCGGGCAAGCACACTTTTTACCAGGTAATGTATAATTTGCAGAATCATGAGATGCGAATTATTAAATATATCAAAAATTTTTAACAGGATAATTATATGATAAGAGTTAATGAAATCAAAACTCCGTTGGAGGGTACATATGACGATGTGCTGGCAGGTGCGGCAAAAGCTCTGCGCATTTCCAAAAGGAAAATTCTCTCACTTGAAATCGTCAGAAAATCCCTCGATTCAAGAAAAAAGGAGAACCTCTTTTTTGTTCACAGCGTCGACGTAACCGTAGACGGAGATGAAAAAGAAATTCTCGCAAAAAGCAGGAACAAAAAAGCGGCAATCGTTGAACCGTTTACCTATACTATGCCCGAAAATAAGCGAACAAGCGATCTTCGTCCGGTCGTTGTCGGTTTCGGTCCCGGCGGAATGTGGGCGGCGCTGACCCTTGCAAGAGCAGGACTTCGTCCGATCGTACTTGAGCGCGGCAGAGACATTGACGCACGAACTGCCGATGTAAACCGTTTTTGGACAACCAAAAAGCTTGATGAAACCTCAAATGTTCAGTTCGGAGAGGGCGGAGCAGGCACATTCTCCGACGGCAAGCTTACAACAGGAATCAAGGACAAGCTCTGCCGCAAGGTTTTTTTGGATTTTGTTGAGTTCGGCGCACCCGAGGATATTCTATGGTCATGGCGTCCGCATATAGGAACTGACAAGCTCGTTCAGGTTGTTAAAAATATTCGCGAGGAAATCAAAAACCTCGGTGGCGACGTACTTTTCTCCTGCAAGCTGACCGATGTTATCATTGCCAACGGCGTTGTTCACGGAATCTCATATGAAAACGGGAACGGTGAAAAAATTGACATTGAAACCGACAGCGTAATTCTTGCCGTCGGTCATTCCGCAAAGGATACGGTTGAAATGCTTTATCGCAAGGGTATCGACATCATGCAAAAGCCGTTCTCGGTCGGAGCAAGAATCGAGCATCCGAGAGAAATGATAGACCGCTCGCAGTACGGTGAATTTGCAGGTCATCCGGCTCTCGGAGCGGCGGACTACAAGCTTGCCAACCATTCGCTTCATCACAGGGGCGCTTATACGTTTTGTATGTGTCCCGGCGGAACGGTCGTTGCCGCAACAAGCGACAGCGGCGCAGTTGTCGTCAACGGAATGAGCAATTACGCCCGTGACGGCAGAAACTCCAACTCGGCAATTCTTGTCGGTGTTGAGCCGGAGGATTTCGGCAGTGAGCATCCGCTGGCAGGCTTCAAGCTTCAGCAGGAGATTGAAGAAAAGGCTTTTGCCGCAGGCGGAGGAGACTATACCGCACCGGCTCAGCTCGTCGGTGATTTTCTTCAAAATGTCAAATCGACCCGACTCGGAAGTGTCAATCCTTCATGTGCAACGGGAGTCAAACTCGGTGATATTCGTCAAGTGCTTCCGCAAAAGGTGACTGAGGCAATGGCGGCAGCTATCACAAAATGGGGCACTCAGCTCAAGGGCTTCGATCTTCCCGACGCTGTTCTGACTGCTCCGGAGACAAGATCCTCGTCTCCCGTGCGCATAGTTCGTGACGAATTTTATCAGTCGCTCAAGGTTCGTGGGCTTTACCCATGCGGCGAGGGTGCAGGCTACGCCGGCGGCATAGTTTCCGCCGCTGTTGACGGACTCCGCTGTGCACATGCCGTGCTTAATGACGAGTTCTGAGTAAAAAAAGAAAAAAGCTATAGTTCACGACCGTCGGCAGATACCGACACTGAACTATAGCTTTATTTTTTATACTATGTATTTTCTTCTTCTTTCTTCCGCAGATAAATTGTAAAAACCGCCTGAGAGAGACCCAGAAACATCATCATATATTGAAGCGGCTTGAGCCCGTAGAACAGGCAATCCGTCATTCCGCAAAGGAGAAATCCCGAAACGCTTGCAAAAAGAGTAACCGCGACGTTCCTTGTGCCTGAGCCGAGTTTTGCGAGCCGAAAAATATTTATGTAGAATATCACAAAAATTGCCGCAAGCAGAATTGCTCCGAGAACTCCGTTTTCAAGCCACGTTTCAAAAAAGATATTGTGCGCATGAGGCTGCCTGACATGATACACTTCATGCATTACACGACGGATATTATCAAATCCCGTTCCGTATCCGAAAATCGGTTTTTCTTTAAGCATTGCAAAAGCTGCGTCCCAAACCTGCTTTCTCGTGTTTACGGAAATATCCTTGCCGCTGATGAGCGTTAGGAGTCTTTTGAAAATACCGTTTGCAAAAATCGCAATGGCGCAAACTCCGACTCCGCCGAGAGCCATAAGCTTTAAGCCCTTCTTTCCGCCGTAGAGAAGCAAGAGAAAGAAAACAATCACCGCAAAGATATACGGACCTCTTGAATAAGAAAGCGCAATGCCGCCGATGGTTGTAAGGCAACAAACAAGCCCGATCCATCTGCGCTTTGAATTTTCCGAGCAAAGGAAAACATACGCCGTAAACGGAAGCATAGAAACGCAGAAGGTTGCAAAAAACAGCGGATTGGAAAATGTTCCGCTTGCTCTTGTTAAAAAGAAATGGAACTTTGTTGATGCCATGTTTGAAACAATAAAATCCGGCAGATATTTAACCAGTCTTTCAACGCCGAAATCAAGAAAGCGCCAAAAAGGATTGAAGAATTTCGCAAGATCGCTTCCCGTCCTCCGGCAGAGATGGTAAAGTACCATTTGAGCAATTCCGATAAATCCGGCAATTCCCGAAGACAGACAGCCGAAATAGAACACCCTGTCAACAGCTTCCTCTGAATCCACGGTTTCGGTGAAAACATAGTATCCCGTAAACATCAGACACCATAAGCCGATGCTTGCCAAAGAAGAGATTGCCGAGGACGAATAACTTGAGCAGATCACCATCCACGCCATGTAAATCAATATCGAAATTCCGAGTTTGCCGAAATTCGGTTTGCTCCTCTCTGCTATTCTTTTTTTCAAAACAAGAGCAAAAATCACAATGCCCAAAACTGGTGCAAAGTATTCAGGCAACAGTGCCGCCAAAAGGAACAAAAGCGGAGCATAAATATAGCTTTTATCCGATTCGACAGTTAATTTTTTTGTTTTCAAGAATCAGCTTCCTCCTCATTGGTTTTGTCGGCGGTTCCTTCTTCGTTTTTGTCGTTTTTTTTCTTTCCTTTTTCGCCGATAATCTTTTTATAAAAGAACGAACATATTATGCTGAGAAGCGCAGTAACGGCAAAAATTATAATTGCAAGATCAAAGTTTCTTCCCGTTATTTGATTTCCGCACCAGGTTGATGAAATGATTGACGGAATTCTTGCGATGCTCGTAATCAGCATGAATTTTTTCATGTCAAGATCCGTTATTCCGGCGGCATAAGTCAATACATCCTTGGGCGTTCCCGGAATAAGATAAATAACAAAAAGCGTTTTGTACACCGTTTTTTTATCCTTGAGGAATTTCAATGAGTCGATTTTCTCGATCGGTATAAAAAGATTGACAAGACGTCTGCCGAAAAGCTTTGTCAAAAGAATTATGACCAACGAGCCGATCTCTGTTCCGAGCAAGCACAGGAACATACCCATCCATGTTCCGTACAAGGCGCCCGAACCGATTTCAAGCGGCTCGGCAGGTATAATTTTGACAACGGTCTGCATCGCACGAATCGCAACAAAAACAAGCTTGTCAAAGCCTTTAAAACGAGACAGAAAGGCTTTCATGTGCTCGGCATCGCAGAGCAGGGAATAAAGCTCCTTGCCGTACTTTATATATATATAGATAAAAACTGCGACTATGACAGAGCAAACAACAATTGACCCCACCCTTTGAATCAGGCGAAGTTTCTTTTGCTTTGCAACATCAGAGTCACAGCAATTTGTATTTTTCAAAAAAATCACCGAGCCTTCCGGTGTATTTCTGTTCTTTCCAAGGCTTTTTCTTACCGTTGAAATGAATAATAACCGTATTTTTCTCTACCCAGTCAAGGTCGATTTTTCTTTCCCCGGCAAAACAGGAAGAAAAATGACGGTAGGTTTTTTCATCAAGATTATAAACTCTCTCGTCGATCGGAAGCGTGCGGTTTTTCATCAAAGCATTTATGACATCCTGATCGGCAAGGAGAAGCTTTTTATGGTTGACTGAGATGAATTTAAAAATTCTTTTTAAAGAAATCTCTTCTCTCCATTTTTTTAAATCAATCAGCAACACGCCGGCGTTAATATAGCGGCTTCCTTTGCTCAGACCGAGGCGTAAGCGATTGACCCCCTCGGGGATTCCGTAAAGATGCGGAGCACCTGCAATAATATTCCCCTGCAAATCGAGATTATAAAAATCACTCAGATCGCCGTTTATAACGATATCGGGATCGAGATAAAGAACTCTTTCTACGTCATTTGGGAGAACATCTCCGGCAAGCAGACGGTAATATGTCGCCTTGCTTATTCTGTCAAGCACAGGACAGCCGTCAAACATATCGTCGCTTACGGGGATTCTGTGTATCTCATGGTTTGTCATGCCGAGCGCCTTTTCCATGTCCGAAAAATCATTTTCGGTCAGCGATGAATAAGCAACATAAAGATCAATCCGATTGCCGGAATTAGTTTCGGCTATCGAGTTGAGCATAACGCACAGCGGATATATGTAATTTGAATCAAGCGTTATAAAAATATTCATAGCTTTCTTCACCTGTCAGACACTTCATGTGTCAATTATAGCAATAAACCCCGTTAAAGTCAATATGGACATATTTGCTTTTTAAGCTTAGATACACTGTCTTTAATTTCTATTATGTTTTTTTATAAAATAAAATCATAAAAATTTATCGTTATTCTTGAAAAAAGAGCCGCCGAAGCGACTCTGATCGGTGTGGGAAAAGATACTTGCCGTCTGCCGCGGTTGCGCATTGCATACTGACCCATCGCAAAATGGCTCATCACTCTTCGCTAAAAACATTTCACACGACTGTTTTCTTAACGCCCGGAATCTTTCCAAAAAAAGAGCCGCATAAGCGACTCTGTTGGTGCAGGAGAAGGGACTTGCCGTCTGCTGCGGCTGTGCCTTGCATTCTAACAGTTCGCCGACCGTCGCAAGCGACAGTACCCGGCTCACCGCTCCTCGCTAAAAACAGTCCACAGGACTGTTTTTTTAACGCTCAGACCCTCTCGGGTTCAAGTCCTTCTCCAAATAAATTGTCAAAATATTCAAAAAAACAGAGCCGCATAAGCGACTCTGTTGGTGCAGGAGAAGGGACTTGCCGTCTGCTGCGGCTGTGCCTTGCATTCTAACAGTTCGCCGACCGTCGCAAGCGACAGTACCCGGCTCACCGCTCCTCGCTAAAAACAGTCCACAGGACTGTTTTTTTAACGCTCAGACCCTCTCGGGTTCAAGTCCTTCTCCAAATAAATTGTCAAAATATTCAAAAAAACAGAGCCGCATAAGCGACTCTGTTGGTGCAGGAGAAGGGACTTGAACCCTCATGAACTTGCATTCACTAGAACCTGAATCTAGCGCGTCTGCCGATTCCGCCACTCCTGCAAAATTATGCGGTATACAGTGTCAAACCGCATAAATGATTATATCATAGAAAGAAAAAATGTCAAGATTATTATGTCAATTCCTTTTATTATTTGCAATTATTATAATGTAATGATATAATTAACCGAAAACTTTTTTGGAGCGATCATTATGTATCATTTCTTTGTTCCCGCCGAAAATATTTCCGACTCTCAGGTTGTTATCACGGGCGGTGACTTTAACCACATTAAAAATGTTTTGAGAATGAAGCCGAACGAAAAATTCATTGCCAACGACGGCAACGGGGCAAGCTATTGCTGTTCGATTCGTGAATTTGTCGGAGACAGCGTTGTTGCCGACATTGAAAAAGGACAGCTCGAAAGCAGCGAGCTTCCTGTACGCCTCGTTCTGTTTCAAGGCCTGCCGAAAGCAGACAAAATGGAGCTGATCATTCAAAAGGCTGTTGAGCTCGGAGCAGCGGAAATTGTTCCGGTGGAAATGGTTCGCTGCGTGGTTAAGCTTGATGAAAAAAAGAAAAAGAACAAGCTTGCCCGTTGGCAGTCGATCGCCGAAAGCGCTGCAAAGCAGTCGGGCAGAACGGTAATTCCCGAGGTGAAAGCCGTTATGAACTTTGACGAAGCTTTGAAATATGCCGAGACACTTGACGTGCTGCTTGTTCCGTACGAGTGTGCAGACAGTTTGAAAAAATTGCGCGAAAAAATCGACGGATTGAAAACGGGCATGAGCGTAGGAATTTTTATCGGTCCCGAGGGCGGATACGAGGAAAAAGAAATTGAAAAAGCAAAAGAGCATGGCGGTGAAATTGTCTCGCTCGGCAAAAGAATTCTGAGAACGGAAACTGCGGCAATTGCTTCTCTTTCAATATGTATGTTCAACATCGAAGCGAATTTATAAGGAATAATTCTATGTTACCAATTGATTTTACAAAAAGAATGAAAGAGCTTTTGGGTGAGGAATACGGTAAATTTGAAGCGTCGTATTCCGAAGATCCTGTGCGGTCTTTCAGAATAAACACAAATAAAATAAGTAAAGAAAATTTTGAAAAAATCAATCCGTTCGGCGGTGAAAAAATCCCGTATGCGGAAAACGGATTTTATTTTTCCGGAGACGGAATAGGCAATCACCCGTATCATCACGCAGGCATGATTTACATTCAAGAGCCGTCGGCAATGGCGGCAGTCGAGAGCGTTGATATTCAGCCTGATTGGAACATTCTCGACCTTTGTGCCTCCCCCGGCGGCAAGTCGACCCAAGCGGCGGCGCAAAATCCCGGCGGCGTTCTTGTTTCCAATGAGATCGTTCCTTCAAGGTGCAAAACGCTGACGGGCAACATTGAACGGATGGGTTTCCAAAACGTTATAACGACCTGCGCCGACGCAAAAAGAATTGCGGCACTTTATAACGAAGTTTTTGACCTTGTTATTGTGGACGCTCCTTGCTCGGGCGAGGGAATGTTTCGCAAGGACGAGAATGCGCAAAAAGAATGGAGCGTTGAGAATATCTTGCATTGCGCCGAACGCCAGCGTGAAATTCTTGACAAGATAAAAACAACCGTTAAGCCCGGAGGACTTTTGCTTTATTCAACCTGCACTTTTTCGCTTGAAGAAAATGAAAAAAATGTTGATTGGTTTCTCAATGAAAACGATAATTTTGAGCTGATTGAAGTCAAGGACAGTGTTAAAAAATTTACGGCAGACGGAATTATGTTTGACGGCTGCAATGAAAAAAATATTTCACGCTGCCGGAGATTTTATCCCCATGTTGCAAAAGGAGAAGGACAGTTCATTGCGCTGATGAAAAAGACCGACGACATTGGAATTGAAGAATTTCCTCCGAGTGCACTCAAAGACATTTCGAAAAAAGAGGAAAAAATTATGTCTAAAAATGCTTACGCTCCACGTCTCACTACTGACTAAAAGCTAAAGCATTTGTCAGTAGACACTTTGCCCTATGGGGTCAAAGATAGAGACCTGACTAGTATTTTTAGATAAAAAGATGGTTCATCTAAAAATACGTCGCACTCTTTCTCGAAAAAAGAAAACGAATAAATAAAATGACAAATAAAAATGCTTACGCTCAATCGGGTGTGGATGTTGAAGCAGGTTATGAAGTTGTTGAACGTATCAAAAAACACGTTGCCCGTACAGAGCGTGCAGGTGTCATGGGAGCTCTCGGTGGCTTCGGTGGTATGTTCGACCTTTCAAAAACAGGTGTCAAAGAGCCCGTTTTGATCTCAGGTACAGATCTGTCTCTTATAC
>ENA-OZEP01000906-OZEP01000906.1-human-gut-metagenome-genome-assembly--contig:-NODE-906-length-11058-cov-5.969463_pt1 | contig 11058 bp, 10 predicted proteins | sample MGYA00245074_ERZ653621 | MGnify/ENA primary metagenome ERZ653621 (study PRJEB26926, sample SAMN06165020) | human gut metagenome | biome: ENVO:00009003; feature: ENVO:2100002; material: ENVO:00002003...
AACCAAAAATTATTATGCAATTGCAGGCGCAGCGGCAGTTTTGACAGCTTTGTTCATATATCTCGGCGCAACCCTTTTCAAAAACACATATCAAAAAATACTGATGACGAGGTATGCAAAAATCGGTTTGTTCGCTTCGGCAGTCTCCGTTGCTCTTTTCTATGCGGCATCATTTATCCCACGCAGAGCTTCATATTCGGCCCTTCAGATTTCCATGGAAAAATTCGGAAATTATGACTCGCCCGAAGCTTTCGTGCCGTTTCTCGCCCTTTCTGGTATAGGTGCGGCATTGGTAATCTGGGCGACCTGTTTTACGCAGATTTTTCCAAAGCTTAAATTCAGTAAAAAAATATTCGTTGCTTTCTCCGCCGTTTTTGCAGTTGCAATGCTTTTAGGCTCGGTCTCAAGCGGTAACACGTATGCTTCGGAATTCCTTTACGGACTCGCCGTCGGATATACGTCTCTGTTTTTGATTTCAACCTTTATCGAGAAAAAAGAGCGTTTTTAGTCTTTTCCGTTTTAAATCAACAAACAGATAATTCGATCGTTTTATCGGCATTTTGATACATTTCTTGACGCTCATCAAACTCTTATAAAAAATATTTTTATTGACATTATTATTCCTCTATGGTAATATGAAGTTGCAGATAGAAATATCTGACATTAAAAAGGAGGATAACAAAATGGAAGCTATTCTTGCCTTTGTACAGGAGCTCCTTACTCATCTTAAGGAATTTGATGCAGCAGCTATTATTGAAATTATCAAAAACTTCTTTGCAGGTCTTGCATAAGTTAAACCACTTGCCCCGTTTTTTTCGGGGCATTTGTTAACTATTTCATATTTTTTTCTGTTTTATACATTGTTAATTACGTGTTATTTTACCTATTTTACACATTGTATAATTGACAAATTGATACTTTATATGGTAAAATATACTTGCAGATAGTTATCTGACACTAAAAAGGAGGACAAGGCCATGGATGCTATTCTCGCTGCAATCCAGAAGCTTCTTGAGGCTCTTAAGGATATTGACATCTCTCATATCATTGATGTTCTCAAGGAGTTCTTCATTAAGTTTGCTTAATTGAACTTACAAATGAATCGGCGTCCTGCTTTTGCAGGACGCTGATTTTTCGCATTCTTATTATAAAATACTCTCTGTGGGTTTGATATTCATTATGCTTATAATTTCGGAAACGGTTTTTTCCACGTTGTCGGTAACCTCAACCTGTATATCGGCAAGGAATTTATAAATCGGAGTTCTCTCATCATCAAGGCGTTTGAGTGCTTCAAAATTTCTTATCAGCGGAACACCGTCAAATTTCAAGCCGCTCAGCTCACGGGTAAGCCATACGACATAGCCGTTCTGACGGATATAATACTGATTTTCCTTGCTGAGTATCGCTCCGCTTTCGCACGCAATGACCTGACCGCCGTTGCGTGTTATTTTTTTAAGCGTCTCCGTCTCAAGTTCACGGTAATATCTTTCGCCGTATGCCAGGTAAACCGTTGAAAGAGGAACCCCCGCTTTCATCGAAATAAGCCTTTCAACATCAATGCAAGGTCTGCCGAGCTTAGCGGCAATAACCTTTGCAATCGTCGTTTTTCCGCAGCCGGGAAGTCCGACAAGAATAATATTCTTTCTGCGGTCGCTCATCGTCTTATACGTTGTTCTGATAAGCTCGTCATCAGGCTCAATCCTGCCAAACTTGATCTCGGTCTGATACGCCTGAGCAACAAGCATGGAAAGTCCGTCGGAATTGGGAATATCTCTGTCCTCGGCATCGCAGATGAGACGGGTTCTTCTCGGGTTATAGATAAGCTCCATAACGCCGCAAAGCCTCGGAAAGCGGTCAAGCTCAATAAATTTCATTCCGTTATTCGGATACATTCCGTTGGCTGTGGTATTGATTATTATATCAACCTCGTCGTGATTGTAAAAATCCTCCGACTCCTCAATCTCCTGCCTTGAAACAGTGACAATATCCTTTGCCCCGAGGTCCTTTATAACAGCCTGAACCGTAAGAGAATCACTGCCTGTTCCGAAAACAATCACATTTTTGCCCGAAACATCAATGCCACACTTGTTTATCATAAAGCAAAATCCGAAATATTCCGAATTATCGCCTATGAGTTTGCCGTTTTCATCAACAACGATCGTATCGACGCTGCCGATTTTCTTTGCCGACTCAGTTATAACGTCGCAGTATTTCATAACATCTTTCTTATAAGGGAAAGTCACATTGATTCCGGCAAAGTCACGCTTTTCAAAAAAAGCGTCAAGCTCATCGGGTTCAAGCTGAAAAAGATCATACCTGTTATTTCCCAGCTCTCTGTGAATTTCCGGAGAAAGACTGTGGAGAAGCTTTCTTCCTAACAATCCGTATTTTTTCATTATTCATGCCCTCCGTCTTTATCATTTTTCCTGTTTTTTATTCCTGCCGTACAACCCGCCGCAACCGCAACAAGCGTCGCCGCGACACCCAATGCCAACATCAGTTTCTTTCTTCTGTTATTTATCTCAACTTCGTTGCCTATACCTGAATCTATAACTGCCTGAGACATCTCGTCTTCGTTTTCGCTGTCATTATCTGCGGCTTTGCCGGTTCTTGATTTCTTTGGCTTTGTGGTTTTGTGCTTTGTGGTTTTAATCTTTGTGGTTCTCACTTTAGCGGTCTTGACCTTGGCATCTCTCTCGCCGGAATCCATTATTGCGGCCTCGTCTGCATAACCGATAGGTTCTTCGTCCTCAGTGATATCAACATTGTATGTATTCGACTTCACTCCGTTTGTATCGATCACATTGACGTTCATAATAACATTCTCCGGCACTCCGCTCTTTATACCGACCGTTGTCTCAAGCAGAACGTTTTTGCTGTGAACATCGTGAAGCTCATCTTCAAGCTCGGCGAAATAGACATTGCTGTCATAATCCGCCGTACCGTCACACATCATCTTTATATTGCCCATCCCGTTAAAATTCATTATCACGCCGCAGGATTCAATGTTGTTGAATTCATTAAATTCAAACGTAAACAAGAGATAAATACGATTTATGCTTCGGTCATATTTCACCTTAACCGCTGCGAAGCAAAGATCGCTGTTTGATTCTTCGCCCGCCTCAAGAAACGGACAAAGCTCGGCATCCTCCCAAAGCGCATTATCCGAGATTGCAAGGGCTGTTGACACTGATGAACAGAGAATGGCAGAAATAATCATTAAAATAATTATTATTTTAAAAGACCTGCGCATCTCTCCATCCCTCTTTTTCAGTTTACTTTTATTGTAATAATTTCAAAAGGTTTTGCCGTGAAGCTTACGGAATTGTTTTCAATTACCAGCTTTTTGATGTCTCTTTCGAGAAGGTCGCAAACAGTTGCTTCATTTATGTCAAAGCCAAAGTGAAGCGTTACATCTGTTCTCTTGTTATAGCTTTCATAGCCGCGGACAATAATATCATTGCCTCTTTCGGCTTTTTTTACTGTTTCAACAATGAAATTATCCTTGTCGCATGAAACAAACGAATACTCCTCGGGAAGGGTACCGTCCCGTTTCTCTATCGGGAAAGCCTCAAGCGGATTGTTTATCTCATAAGCAAGCTGAACCGTGCCTGCCTCCCTGTAATTACCCGCATGAGGGAACAGGGAATATGTGAAAATATGATCCCCTTTGTCTGCATCGGGATCGGGATGGGTCGCACACTTAAAAAGCGAAAGCTTCATTGTGCCGTTGTCAACATTGTGGCCGTACTTACAGTCATTGAGAAGGCTCACTCCGTATCCGTAATCGGAAATATCCATGTACTTATGTCCGCAGACCTCAAACCTCGCCGCATCCCAGCTTGTGTTTTTATGCGTCGGGCGCTCAACCGAGCCGAACTGAATTTCGTAGGTTGCCTTATCGGAATTGACATCAATATCAAAAGCCGCCTTGACCATAATGTGCTCCTGATGCCAATCGGCATGGGTATCAAAGTCGATTCTTGCGCTGTTGTCATAGAACCAAATCTTCTGGCTGAAATCCGACTTGTAGAACTTTCTTTTAATACTGAAGCCGAAGCGTGCACCCTCGTCGATAAATTCAACCGAGGAAACATCGTTTATCTCGTACTTCTTCTCCGTATAATAGTTTGAAAGCTCCCATGCGTCATATGAATAAGGAAAATCTTCAAACGCTTCAATATAATTAGCTCTGCCGCCCTCACGAAGCACTTCACGGTCATTTATCTTATCGTAAAGCCTTGTGATTACATATTCGTCGTTGAATTCAACGATATAATTCGAGGTTTCAAGATGCTTTCCGTCAAGCTTGTAAGATGACTTGTATTCGTCAAGCTTAACCACCTTATATCCCTTGGCAGGTATTCCGTTCACACGGTAGGTCTTTCCCTCGTAGTTAAGAAATCCGTTATCCGTGAACGAATTTGAATTAAAGACAACTGTTCCTCCGTCGGTTTTTATATTTGATATTACGGTATTATATGCGTCGCTCTCCGCCTGGTGACCGATTTCGGCAATTTTTGCATAATCCTTGTCGCATTGCTCATAAACGGAACGAATTGACGAGCCGGGGATAATGTCATGGAACTGGTTAAGAAGAATACACTCCCAACCCCCGTTGAGCTTGTCCTGCGGATAGCTCGCACCGAAAAGCTTATATGCCATAGATGAAAGCATCTCGGCTTTCTGATAGAGGATCTCGCTCTTTCTGTTGTTCCTCTTGTTCTTCGCCTGTGAAGTATATGTACCTCTGTGGAACTCGAGATAAAGTTCACCGACCCATTTCGGCAGTCTCTTGTTACCCTCGGTCTTTTTTCTCAGCCTTTCGAGGAACTCGCCTGCGAACTCCCAGTGCGGCTGCGGACAATTTGCAACGCCGTATTTAAGTCTTTCGAGCAATTCAATATTCTCGGTCTCCGGTCCGCCGCCTCCGTCACCGTGACCGAACGGCATCATGACCTCATTCGTAAGCTCCTTCGGCTCAAAACGGTCATATGTGCCCTTGAGATAAGATGCTCTTGTCATCGGTGTATATGATGCAATGCTGCCGTCGAGTTCGCCCTTGTTATTAAGCTCCATTGCTGTCATGAAATAAGAAAAGACCTCAGAGCCGTCAATGCCCTTCCACATAAATGCGTCATAAGGCATTCTGTTTGTCTCGTTCCAACTGATTTTTGATGTAACGAATTTATCAATGCCGCTCTTTTTCATAATCTGCGGCATGGCTGCACTGTAACCGAAAACATCGGGCAGCCAGATTATCCTGTTGTCAACGCCGAACTCGTCCTTGAAAAAACGCTTGCCGAAAATGATCTGACGTACAAGACTTTCTCCGCTCGTAAGATTACAGTCGGCTTCAAGCCACATCGACCCCTCAAGCTCAATGCGTTTTTCCTTGACAAGTTTTTTAACCTCGTCATACATTTCGGGACTTTCCTCTTTGAGGAATTTCAAAAGCTGCGGCTGACTTGACATAAATTTGTAATCGGGATATTTTTTCATCATTTCGATAACACTGCCAAAGGTACGCTGAACCTTTTCCCTCGTCTGAGCGAGAGTCCATCGCCATGCAACATCGATATGAGTATGACCGATCACGCTGATTTTTATATCCTGATCGTGACAGTATTTTCCGTAAAACTCCGTCATGAGATAGTCGTTCGCCGCATCAACCGAACGCAGAAACTCCTCCGACATCGGAGCGCACCAATTGATATAATTGATTGCCGTGTTTAAATATTCTCTTACGTCGGCATATTCCTTTGTGCTCTCGTCCGTATAATAAAGAATTCTGTAGGGCGCTTTAAGATTATAATAAAGCTTTTCAACCTCACGGTTAAATTGGCAAAGCTGAGCAAAAAAGTCTGTTCTTTTTCCCGATGGCTGAGAATAAGCGTAAACATGAACGTCGTAGCCGTTCCTGTTGCTGTCAAGCTTAACATATCTGTGTTTTGTATCCATTCCGCGTATAAGCTTGCCGTCAAGATAAACCATAAACTGCGGCTCCCAGTCCTCATCATAGACATCGGTAGAAGAAACATACAGCTCAAGATCCTTGCTTTTGAGCTCCTGTGGAATTTCAATGTGTTTGAAAAACCATCTGTGTTCCTCCGGCTTCATGCCCCAGCGCTCCGTTTCACCGAATTCACGCCACTCGCCCTCATCAGGTGACGGGACAACATTGCCGTTTTTATAGCCGCACTCCGTTGTCAGCCAGCCGTTTATCGGAATTCTGACAGGCGTGATATATTTTTCAAGCTGCTTTATTACTTCGCCGATTCTTTTGTCAAGAAAATTGTTCATTTGCTGCTCCTCAGATAAGTCCATATATTTTTTCTATTTCATCCGATTTTGAGAAATCGGTGATTTTTAAATTTTCAATTATTCTTTTTTGAAGCTCTTTGTCGTTCAAAAATTTCGTAAGGCCCTCGGCACATTCCTTGTTTTCAAGCGGAACAATCACACCGTCGACCCCGTTGTTTATCTGACTTTTCGCCGTAGCATAGTTCGTTATTGCAACGAGCTTGCCAAGTATCAGCGCTTCGTTGACAGTGACAGCATTGCCCTCATAGCGCGAAGGCTGAATATAAAAATCACAAGCCTTAAAATAAGGGTACGGGTTCGTTTTTTTTCCGAGAAGGATAACCCTGTCCTGCATACCAAACTCGGCGATTTTTCTCTTAATAATTTCTTCGTCTGCACCGTAGCCGATTATATACCACTTGACATTGTTGAGCATCGAACAGATTTCGGGCACGTTGTCAAAATTCTTCGCATCGCAGTAACGTCCGACCGAAAGGAATTTTATATACCCATCATCCGGCATTTCGTCCGTCACGCCGAATTCATTCGCCTGTGTTTTTATAAATTCTGCCGGGTGAATATTTTCGATAACCTCCACCCTGTCGGAAAGCGACGGAAAAGTTTTTACAAACGCTTCTTTTCCGCTCTCCGAAACGGCAATTATTTTATCATATGCCGACCACATTTTCAGCTCTGATTCAACATCAATTTCAATGAACGAATAATCCGTATGAATCCATGCGATTTTTTTCTTTGCCCTGGTTTTCTCCGCTGCAAAATAATGCGGCGTCAAAAAACTGATCACAAGATCGTAATCCTTTTCGGATATCATCGGCATATGGCGCACGGTGTATTTGTGGCTGTATTCAATGAAAACATATTCACTGCTTTTAAAGCTGTGCTCATCGGCAAACTTCGCCGCCCTTTTTTTGCCCTCATATCTGCCGAGAGCAACGCCGAATGCGCCTTTTTTTATAACGTCGGCAAGCGGAACGGCAAGTGAGGAATAGCTCTTATTTTCCGGCAGAAGCTTGACCTTTTCGGGAATATATTTCATCAGTTCTCCGGTGTGGCGCAGAAGAAAAAGCTCAATATTATATTTATTACAGTCAAAAGCATCGAGAAGGCCGAGCAACGCTCTTTCTGCTCCGCCCAGCTCCATACAATGGCTGACTATAAGCACATTTTTCATGCTCTACCTCCAATGCCGATTTCTAAAAACATAACCCGATTATATAAAAAATATTATACTAATTTAAAAAGATAAAGTCAATGAATGATTCGACATATTTCAAATTTTTTTGCGAATTATGCCGAGTTTCATTTGCTAATTTGATATTTCTTTATTTATATGCTATAATTTTCAGTACAGATAATCGAAGATTAAACAAGGGGTGATTTGAATGGACAATAAAAAAATCGATAAGCTTGCCGAAATGATAAACAATTCTTCCAAAACGGTTTTCTTCGGCGGAGCGGGCGTCTCAACCGAAAGCGGAGTTAAGGACTACCGAAGCAAGGACGGTCTTTACAACACCGTGCGTGAATACGGCGTATCGCCGGAGACGATTTTAAGTCACAGCTTCTTTATTTCAAAACCCGATATTTTTTATGATTTCTATTATAAATATTTTCTTGAAATGAACGTTGAGCCGAACACGGCACATATTGTCCTTGCCGAAATGGAGAAAAAAGGTAAGCTCTCCTCCGTCATAACGCAGAACATTGACGGACTTCATCAAAAGGCAGGCAGCAAAAACGTAATTGAGCTGCACGGAACGACGGCTGTTCACTATTGCATGGAGTGCGGCAAACCTTATCCGCTCGAAAAGCTGAAATCTCTCAAGGGTAAGGTCCCTCACTGCGAAAAATGCGGCGGACTTGTTCGACCCGAGGTTGTTCTTTATGAAGAGCCTCTTAATGAAAAAACAGTTGAAAACGCAATCAGCGAAATCTCAACGGCAGATTTGCTCATTATCGGCGGCACTTCTCTCGCTGTTTATCCTGCGGCTATGTATATCCGTTATTTCCGGGGTTCAAACATTGTGCTTATCAACAAAGGAAAAACCGACCTTGACTCAAACGCCGATCTTGTTTTCAGAGACAGCATCGGTCAGGTTTTGGGAAGCATTAAAGAAAAAATTTAAGGCGGTGATTTATTTGTTTAGAGAAATGAGAAGAATTAAGCAACAGCTCTCAAAAGAGGATTGTGAAGACATTCTTCTTCGAGGCAAAACGGGAGTGCTTGCCGTTTTAGGTGACGGCGGCTATCCCTATACCGTTCCGATAAATTATTACTACACGGACGGTAAAATTTATCTCCACTGTGCAAAAACAGGGCATAAGCTCGACGCATTAAAAAAGAATCCAAGGGTATCGTTCTGTGTCGTTGACCGTGACGAAATTCTCCAAGAGAAATACACAACGCTTTTTAAGAGCGTCGTAGCCTTCGGCAAGGCTGAAATTCTAACAGACGAAAATGAGATGCGTTCATCCGTAACGTCACTCGCAGAAAAATACTGCCCGGACTGCCTTGAGGGAATTCCGGCAGAGGTCGAACGCGAATTCGGCATACTTTGCATGATTAAAATAAACATTGAACACATGACCGGCAAGCAAGGAAAAGAACTTTTGAAGGAGGAAATCCGATGAAAAATAAAGTTATCAGGTTAACTTCATTTATTCTGACGATCATTATCGCAATGAGTACAATTTTCTACACCTCGGCATTCGATGAAACGGGACAGATAAAAATAACAGAGCCCACTCCCCTGCTCAAAGAGGACGGCAGTCTCACTCAGCCCGGATATTGCTTCACGGAGCTTTATCAATACGACCGCAGTGCGATTAAAGCGAACAAGACCCGCATCAAGGAATGGGATTTCTATCAAATTTCAAACAGCCGCTATGTTATGCAGGTCACAATGGCTGATATCTCGCTCGGCGGAGCGGCAAACGTTACGCTCTTTGATATGCAGACGGGCAAAAGCTACAGCGCGGTCTCGCTCAGACTTCTGAGCTTCGGAAGATTCGGGCTTTCCGAAACGGCTATGTCACCGCAGACCTTTTCACGTCACAAGCTCGGCTTTAACCTTGACGTAAACGTGACCGAAACCCGGCGCACTATAAAGTTCAACGGACGCACGGGCGGCAAGCCTTTCACCGTCGATATTTCAATGGATATGTTCCCGAACCATGAATATCTTGCAATGGCTCTCCCGTTCGGCGACAGAGACAGCAAAAAGTTCTATTACAATCAGAAAATAAACTGTATGCCCGTAACGGGAACGGTAAAGATCGGCGATATGACGGTTGAATTTGACCCGTCGGATTCGTTCTGCGTTCTCGATTGGGGCCGAGGAGTTTGGCCCTACCACACAAACTGGTACTGGGGCAACGGCAGCACGAAGCTTGAAAGCGGTGACATCTTCGGCTTTGAAATCGGCTGGGGCTTCGGCGATATGAGTGCCGCCACGGAAAATACACTTTTCCTCAACGGCAAGGCTCACAAAATCGGTGAAATCTATCTTGAAAAGGACGAAAACGACTGGATGAAGCCGTGGAAATTCACCTCGTCCGACGGCCGTTTTGAAATGACGATGACCCCGTTTTATGACAACTACACTAAGTCAAGAGTTCTCTTTATCGGCAACATATGCCACCAGGTTTTCGGCAAATGGAACGGCACCGTCACTCTCGATGACGGCACGGTTCTTGAAATCAAGGACATGGTCGCCTTCTGCGAGAACTCTGATAATATGTGGTAAGGAGAAAACACAGTGAATAAAAAACGAAAGCTTTTAAGCCCTGTTTTCAGTATAGTTTTGGCGTTGGTAATCGGTTTTGCAGCTACCTACAGCCTATATTACTTTTCGGTTGACTGTTACAAATATTCGGGGAACAAAAATACACTCAGCTTTGAAGATCTCGGATTTATTCTCTCCGACAACAGCTCCGCACTTTCAACTTTTATTAAAAAAGGCAATAACTTTTCAATCGAAGAAGATCAGGAAGCTCTGAAATGTCTGGAAGATGCAAAGTACACTGAATTGCCATTAGAAAAAGCATTCCCGATGTATTGGGCCGTTTTCAGAAATAAAAATTTTTGTTTTGAATTTTATGATGAAGCCGCCGATATTTCAGGCGAGGTTTATTTGTTCGGCAAGTCGGTTTATATCTGCGTGACGGATTACAACCTTAACGGGGATTTTCCTCTGCAAACAGTTTTCAAAGCGCAGAATATAAATGCCGATAAAATAAAAGAGCTTCAATCCTTACATAAGGTTAAGTTCAATCAATTTATAAGATATCAAAATCTTTACAGCGACTCGCCGACTCACGACAGGTATGAAAACTATGTTATTATCTTTATCGCATTCAGCCTTGCGGCACTGATAATTATTGCGATTGTTAAAATCCCCTTAAAGAGAAACCCGAGGCACAAGAGAAAATAATAAAGAAACAACTTTCCCACAAATTTTTTGCAGGAAAGTTGTTTTTTATTTGAAAATAATTTTTATTTTATGCTCACCGGGTGCGGTTGAAATCCTGAAGATTCCTTTTCGTTTTATTGCAATTTCTTCGCCGTCAAGCTCGGCATATTTCGGCACGGACGGAACAAAAATTTCCGTCTTTGCTTTTGTTTCCTCAAGCTGAACAAAGCTGAGATGAAACTCCTTGTTCTCACGGTCGTAGCCGTAGCTTTCCTGTCTCTTATACACATCTCCGAGCCCACGAGACCGGAGCCTATCTCGT
>ENA-OZEP01000924-OZEP01000924.1-human-gut-metagenome-genome-assembly--contig:-NODE-924-length-10960-cov-15.308116_pt1 | contig 10960 bp, 12 predicted proteins | sample MGYA00245074_ERZ653621 | MGnify/ENA primary metagenome ERZ653621 (study PRJEB26926, sample SAMN06165020) | human gut metagenome | biome: ENVO:00009003; feature: ENVO:2100002; material: ENVO:00002003...
CTTATGCGATCGTCGGCAGCGTCAGATGTGTATAAGAGACAGATACTATACAGTTCAGAATATTCTCCTTTTCCAAGTATGCACATCACCCCGGCCACAATTTCCAGAATAGCTGTAATGCACAGAACTACACAGAGAAAACGATGCCACTTCATACCATATTTTTTCTTTGACTCAGGATCCACATAAGGCATGTCCTTTATATTCTTGCTATTATTTGACTCCATTTTAATTTCCTCCCCAATATTTAATGGATATTATTCACTTTTTACAAACTCAACTATCATAAACGTGTCATCTTCAGCTTTTGTTATACTGATCATTCCATCTGACGAACATCCAGTCCAGTCCACCCGCTTATCATCAATAACATTATAAGCCCCTTCAGCTGAGAAACCTTTGCTCTCACATAACTCCACGTATTCTTTGACCTTGGTTGTATCAATATTATAAACTACGCATCTAAACTTAGCCGAATCACTCGAAACCGGGTAAATACCAGGTTTGTCAAGCGACAGATAGCACTCCCCACTCTCTGGTTTTGGCGCATACTGGCTCATAGTGCTGGCATCCCAGCCGGCAGTAACTGAACCAGCACGATTTCTGTCTCCTCCCACGGTAATTACTATGCTGCCTTTGCCGACGCCTATAGCAACATAGTCCATTGCAGCATTTTCTGAAAATGCCATAAATCCGCGATCATACTCCACGATGTCCTGGTTGAAACCTTCCTTTTTATACTTATCAACCAAATATTCGAAATCACCCTCTGTCAGGTTATCCACCCTGTACGCACACTCAAATCCTGTATAATCATTGTTCAACAGAGTAACCTCACCTCTGTCAGGTACAGATGCAATATCACTACAGATTCCCTTGATCCACTCTGTATAGTTGGGATTTCCAGTATCATTCTTTACCTTGTCCGCAGTTATAACATCAGTGGATCCTCCTTCTTTTATCTTTTTTTCATAGTCCAGATAGTCAATCCCATTAAGTCTTAGCGCCAATTGTGCCAGCCTCTTATAAGTATTCTCGTCAGAACTGGAAACCCTATAATATCTGTCCTCATCGTAATCCATACAGTACTGATCGTCATAATATACTATGTGTTTGCTTGCATCACCACATTCAACAGCTGTATAAAACTCCAAGTCCACAAATTTATCATATAATTCCGGATGTTCAATACTGTCAATAAAAGAATATTTAGATATTACTTCCTCTGGTATCTCATCCATATCGATTTCCTCATAATCCATATCATTGACAAGTTTAGCCAATTCCTTAACCCGCATCTTTGCAGGAGAGGCAGAGAGAGTACCCACTGCCTTATTCGCTGTCTTTATTCCTGCAAATACTCCGATCTTCTTTGTTCCCCCATCATTTCCACAGGCGGTCAGCGCCATGGAAGCCGCCAGCAGAAGTGCCACCAACTTTGTCTTTTTCATTGTAAATATTTCTCCCTCTCCTAGAGGCGAACATTTTACGCGCCCCTTCAACAATATACTTCCCTTTTTTCATGTAAAATTACAGTTATAAAAATTTTTTTATTTCCCAATCTTAATCTGATCCAATATGTAATGTATATCATCCTCTGACATATCGTCAAATACCATATTGCCATAATAATCCCCATCCAATATCATGGTTGTACTTCTCACCCTCGTCACATATACAGATTCACCATTTTCATCGAACTGCTCGTCCTGCACAACATCGTCGGCAATATTGAAAACTATACCATTAGCGTTTGTATATACTCTCTCGTTCTGTTTGTTTTCAAATTGCAGGCTGTATCCCACATCGTCAGCAACATTTCCGCCCCATATCTCCTCAGTAAGGTAATATTCGCTACCATTATACTCTGCTACCACATCTATGAATTTTGCGTAATCATTATCACAATACGCATATGTGTATGTAACATCAGTAACTTCACCTGGAAGAGTATCAAACCACAGCTTCATACCTTTATCTGCCACTGCATCCTCGTATGTACTATAGATGTATATATCATTTGTATATGAACCTAGTATCTCAGTACTCTTGGTTATCCACTTTTCTGTACCATCGCTTATTTCTCCGCCAATCTGCTCAACCTCCGGTTCAGGTGTCTCGGTCTCAAACCACTCATCACGCACATAATCAGGATTTCCTGTCGACATTGTGTGTTCCGTGTAGAATATCTTCTTTAACACTTCCGCCCCGGCATACACTGTTGCCGATCCAACCGCCAGCACAGCCAGCGTCACTGTGGCAGCCTTTACCAGCTTGCTTGTCGTTCTCGGGAAATTTATTATCTTACTCTTCTTATATGTAAGTGCTTCCTCTATGTACCTGTCGTCTATATTAGTAAGCGCTTCCTCAACCAATTCTTTCTTCATACCAATTCTCCTTTACAAGATACTGTTTCAGTTTCTCCCTTATCCTGTGCAAATGCACATTTACGTAATTGGTACTCAGAGACATTTCCTCCGCTATCTCCGGAATCTCCATGCAAAACCAGTACTTCTTGACAAACATAACCCTGTCCACTTCCTTAAGACCTTCCAGAAATTTGTTTAATCTGTCTGTAAGTTCCTGGGCAGTGATCCGTTCGTCCACCTCTCCGCATGCCGCCACGCACTCTGATATCTCATCCAGAGATGCGTCGTAGTAGGAATTTCGCTTCTCTGCGGTATTATGTCTGTATCGCTTGAGCGACAGATTCCTCACTATCTTGCAGATGTATGCCACAAATGGATCCGGTTCCTCCGGTGGGATTGTTTCCCAGAGTGTCAGATATGTATCGCTGACACACTCCTCCGCATCCTCATTGTTCTTCAAAATCCTGTCAGATATTGATTTGCATAATTTTCCATATTTCTCGGAAGTAGCAGCAATTGCCTCCTCACACCTTTTAAAAAACAGTTCAATTATCAGCTGATCGTTCATTTGTCAATTACCCTCGCATATATATATATCGAATCCCCGAAGTTATCGCTTAAAGATCTTTTGTCTTTTAACTCCCTCATACATATACTACCTTTCTGTTTTATCAAATTACACTTTCCGAGAAAAAAATTTTAATTTTCCATCTGTTTCTTCACCATTTGAAGAACACGCAGTTCCCTCTTTATCATAACCTCATCATCTCTTATTCGACCTCCGCCAGATCTTTCTCTCCTGAGCCTCCTTTATCAGCATGTCCCGGAAATCAGGATGAGCTATGGATATCAGCGCCTCCGCTCTCTCCCATGTGGAACGCCCCTCAAGATTTATCACGCCGTACTCTGTCGCCAAAAAATACACCTGACTTCTCGGCGAGGTGATGATATCTCCGTTAAACTGTGGCTTTACCCTGGAATGCTTCACTCCATTCCTGTCGGTGTGGGTGGAACTCATGCAGATAAACGCCTTGCCGCCACGAGAGCCCGATGCTCCGATCAGGAAATCAAGCTGTCCGCCGGTTCCGCTGATCTGGCGTGAACCACTGCTCTCTGCCGCAACCTGTCCGTACAAATCCACAGCCACACAGCTGTTTATGGACACCATGTTGTCTATCTGCGATATGACATATGGCCTGTTCACATACTCAAGTGGATATGCGGCGATTCCCGGATTGTCGTCCAGCCACTCATACAGCTCATTTGAGCCGATGGCACAGCCAAATACGCCTTTTCCACGATCTATGTTCTTGTATTTATTTGTCAGCTTGCCCGCCTTGTACAGGGCAAGATATGCATCCGAGCAGAGCTCCGTGTGCATGGCGAGATCCTTGAGATCCGACTGAGCCAGCATCTCACCCACCGCATTTGGCATTCCTCCGATACCGAGCTGCAGTGTTGAACCGTCCACAATATACGGAATGAGCAGCTCCGCTATCTTCCGGTCAACCTCCCGCGGTGCCTGTGTTTTCACATCAGCAAATGGCTCGTGCTCCCCCTCTACGATCATATCCACATCCGATATGTGAATACACTCGTCATATCCACCGCGTATCTTAGGCATGTGCGCATTCACCTCAACTATAACGATGTCCGCCTTCCTGGCAATAGGGGCAGCCACACCGGTATTTACCGAGAAGTTAAAATAACCATGCTTGTCCATAGGTCCCACCGACACCATGACCACATTCACATGGAGGAAATACTCATAGTAAGCCGCATTATTGTGGAACACCATCGGTATATAATAGCATTTGCCCTCATCGCACAGCTTTCTCTCGTACTGCGAACAGTGCCAGCTATGATACACAAAATGCTCCTGACTGTCATCGCACTCTGCAACCTCTATAGGCCCAGCCATCAGATTGCCCCTGATCTTCACATCGTGCAGCTCATCTCTCCGCTTTGCCAGTGCTCTGTCAAGTAGTACAGGTTTTCCAAGGGACGATGTGTAATCGACCCAGTCTCCATCCTTGACACACTCCACCGCAGCCTCCGGTGTACGCAGCTTTTCTCTATACATTTGCTGAAAATCGAACATATAAATCCCCCTTTATTGAATAACGTTTCACCGATTGTCCTCCATCACCAGTCTCAATCACTATTATCAAATAAATCAAATGCCATTTCAACATTTTTAGAGATATTCTGTGTAAATATCAATGAAAAAATTTACCAGCATTTACAATATTCCAGCCAAAATAGTCATAATATTTTCCACTTTCACTGGAACAATGCTCATTTACATCTAATAGCAGAACGCAAAAAAGCCCCCCGCATACCTGCACCTTGCAGATACACGGAGGGCTCTACGAATATTAGTCATCTGTTATTAAGTAATCACGCAGTTCTTACATTATTCGATTGCGATGTAATTACTCTTCTCTACTTTCTTCTGCTCTTCCTTCTTAGGAATCGACAGCTTCAGTACGCCATGTTCATACTTTGCATGAATGTCTTCCTGGGTAACTCCCTCACCGACATAGAAGCTTCTGCTCATGCTGCCGGCATAACGCTCACGCCTGATGTACTTGCCGCTCTTCTTGTCCTTCTCATCCTTATCCAGACCCTTTGCAGCCTCAATTGTCAGGTAACCATCAGCAAGCTGAACCTTTACTTCATCTTTATTGAATCCTGGGAGATCCATATCTACTTCGTATGAATCGTCTGTCTCACGGACATCGGTCTTCATCATGTTCTTTGCATGCTTACCATACAGCGCACGCTCGGTAGGTGCTAACGCTTTACTGAACTCCTTGTCAAAATCCTTTCCAAATGGGAAATAGTCATTCATCCAATCATCAAATAAATCTTCTCCAAAAATACTAGGTAACATAAGTCATTTCTCCTTTCAATCTCAAACAAGTGTCGGAAATTGTGGTTTCTTATGAAACCCCAAGGCACTTAGACTTTTTGTTTACTGTTACTTTCAAAATAATTATCAAGATAAGCTTTCGGGATTCTTTCTCTTCTTTCTAATCCCTTTCCTTATCTTTAACTATGTTATACACCTAGTTGTTAGCACTGTCAAGAGGTGAGTGCTAATTATTTTGTGAAGACTTTGTGTTCTTTTCCTGGAATAGCCAATCCTCTATTCCGGCACAGTTTCCAGACCTATTTTGTTATCATAATAAGATTCAACCAGAGCGCAGTCCATGATCAAAACGTAGAATACATTTCCATAATAACGGTTTTCCACAATTCTTCCGTGATCAAGAACAGGAAGATATGTTCCATCTTTTTTTGCAAAATGGAACCTTACATAGTCATTATTTCCACTGGTCTTTGCATCAATCTGTTTCCAGATGCTGGTCTCAACAGAATCCCGTTCGTCTGGATGGATCAGGTTTCTGAATCTATGATCTGTGTAATCCAGAAAATCATCAAAATCCCTGCAGCCAGCAAATTCTATCAGTTCACGATTTGCAAATAAAATATTATCATTTTCAGGATCAGCTATATATATAAGGAAAGCTCCCGGAAGATTCTTTGATACATCCTGAAGTGCAAACCCAAGCTGGCTTCTGTGCTGCATCTTATAAGCTCCTCGATAAGGACTGCAATTATGCTTTCCATGAAGTTTTACCGCGTAAAGTGCCATATCCGCGCATCTGATAAGCTCCAAAACATCTTCACAATCTTTTGGATATTCTGCATACCCAAGAGAAATGTAAAATGGATGCTCCCCACCATTATATGTTATATACCGTGGCTGAAGAGTAAATTGTTCTATTTTCTTTCTTGTCTCTTCCTCTGTTGTGTCAACCAGAATGGCAGAGAACTCATCACCGCCATTTCTGCAAATAATAGAATTATCATTGAAATAGCTCTGCATGTCCTGTGCAAGACTTTTCAGTGCGGCATCTCCAACTACATGACCATACATATCATTTATAAATTTAAAATCATCAATATCCATCTGTATACCCACGCAATGAATATGAAGATCGCCCTGCATAACATTTTTGAGCTGTTCGTCAAACCCCCTACGATTCAAGAGTCCGGTCAGCGGATCTGTTATCGCCATTTTTTTTAATGTATCTCGATTTCTCTCAATCACAAGGATGACCACCGTTAATCCAGTTAAGAGCAAAATAACACATATTCCCAAAAACAGCTGCGGAAATACATTCCACCCGTGACTCCAGCCATCAGCAGGCATTACCTCAAAATCAAATAGACTGCCGCAAAATTCAAACTCAAATGTAATCGGATTCTTCATAATATTGCCGGATGATGATACTATCTCTGTATCATCAGACAAAGGGGAAACTGTCTTTGTCAGGGAGTAATCATAACCGAATTTTGTGAGTGCCTGAATTGATTCTGTAAATATCTCCGGAACACGTATAATTACTATGGTAAATCCCCAAAATACTGGAGAGCCATCTGCCCCCTCCAGATATACAGGATTTCTAATCGCAATGCCCTGCCCCCCTGTTTTAAATCAAAAGGGCCCTGCATCGTGACTATATTTTTATCTCTTCCATAGCGGCATATCTCTCCACGACTTTCATCATGCATCAAATCTATCTTTCCAGCTTCATTCCCTGCCTCCGGATATATATCTGTGACAACACCGTCAGGCGCAATCTGTATGCTCTGAATAAAATCTGCCATCAGATCCCGAGCAACTTTTTGAAAATTGTCAATTTTCCCATTTTCGCTGATTGCTATCTCTTCAAGTGTATCTGTAATTGCAACTCCACGGTTCATGTCATTCTGTAGTCGTTCTGCATATGTTGCGGCATTAAGCGCTGTGACATTCCGTACCTGTTTATAATTTGATCTATATGAATGATATAAAACTACTGTCAAAACCAGACAGCCAACCAGAAAAATGAGAACCGGCAACATAAGCTTTTTATTATGGTTTTTACGCGAATTCATAGTATGTCATCTCTCCTTATTTTGGATACCATTTACAAGTTCTCTACAAATTGCACATATTTTATCGCATTCATGTAGTTTTGACAAGTCAGCATTCAGGGATGTTTTTTTAGAGGAATAGTATTATAATACAGAAACGAAAAGAGGTAATCGCTATGCAGATAAGTATAATTTTGCTCGGAAAGCTTATTAACTTTTTTATTATGATCCTGCTTGGATTTATTCTTGTCAACAAAAATATATTAAAATCATCTGACAGCCGGATATTATCTATCATCGTGGTATACCTGGTGATGCCCTGTGCCATAATTGGTTAATTTGAGATTGATTTTACAAAAGAAAAACTGCAGGGACTGTTATTTTCCGCTGTCATTGCGGTCATTATACATGTTCTGCTTTTGATTTTTATAAATATCGGAAGGAAATTTTGGCACTGGACCCCAGTTGAATGTGCAACTGTCATGTATTCCAACTCGGGAAATATGATTATTCCACTTGTAAGTGCTATTCTGGGTTCCGACTATGTACTGTATTCATGCGCATTTATGTCTGTACAACTGATATTTCTCTGGACACACTGCAGCACAATGCTCTCCGAAAAGCCACACCTGGAATGGAAAAAGATAATATCCAATATAAATGTATTAGCCATAATAGCAGGTCTCCTGCTATTTTTCTGCAAGATAAAACTGCCAGCCGTCATCCTTGCCCCGATAAATGACATCGGTAATATGCTTGCACCTCTAAGCATGATAGTAACTGGTATGCTGATGGCTGATTCGCCGATTCTGGCCAGCCTGAAGAATGCAAAACTATACCTTTTCTCTGCCATCAGGCTCGTTATCTGGCCTACTATTTTGCTGCTTATAATGTTTGTAAGTCATGTGTACGACTTTATTCCAGACGGAAGAACCTTACTACTCATAGTATACCTTGCCTCCATCACGCCATCAGCTTCAACAATCACCCAGATGGTTCAGGTATATAACAAAGATGCAACATACTCCAGTCTTTTAAATGTATTTACTACTTTGTTCTGTATCATAACCATGCCTTTGGCTGTCATATTGTTCTCATGGCTGATACTTTAATGGGGACGTTTCTTTTGTCATGAGGAGTGTCCCTGGAACAGACAAGCAAAAGAGCCCCCCGCATACCTGCACCTTGCAGATACACGGAGGGCTCTACGAATATTAGTCATCTGTTATTAAGTAATCACGCAGTTCTTACATTATTCGATTGCGATGTAATTACTCTTCTCTACTTTCTTCTGCTCTTCCTTCGTAGGAATCGACAGTTTCAATACGCCATGTTCATACTTTGCATGAATGTCTTCCTGAGTAACTCCTTCACCGACATAGAAACTTCTGCTCATGCTGCCGGCATAACGCTCACGCCTGATATACTTGCCGCTCTTCTTGTCCTTCTCATCCTTATCCAGACCCTTTGCAGCCTCAATTGTCAGGTAACCATCAGCAAGCTGAACCTTTACTTCATCTTTCTTGAATCCTGGTAGATCCATATCTACTTCATATGAATCGTCTGTCTCACGGACATCGGTCTTCATCATGTTCTTTGCATGCTTGCCATACAGAGCACGCTCGGTAGGTGCTAACGCTTTACTGAACTCCTTGTCAAAATCCCTTCCAAATGGGAAATAGTCATTCATCCAATCATCAAATAAATCTTCTCCAAAAATACTAGGTAACATAAGTCATTTCTCCTTTCAATCTCAAACAAGTGTCGGAAATTGTGGTTTCTTATGAAACCCCAAGGCACTTAGACTTTTTGTTTACTGTTACTTTCAAAATAATTATCAAGATAAGCTTTCGGGATTCTTTCTCTTCTTTCTAATCCCTTTCCTTATCTTTAACTATATTATACACCTAGTTGTTAGCACTGTCAAGAGGCGAGTGCTAATTATTTTGTGAAGACTTTGTGTCCACTCCCAGCCTCAAAGTGGTATTTGGCAATTCCAAGATCTATCTTCGTGCATATTCCTCTCGGAGCTTTCGCTGTCACCACACCCTCTCTCAGCTCAAACATGAACTTCTGCTGGTTCACTGCTGTCGGTGCCAGACACACCGCCTCCATCCCCTTTGTGAACCAGTCTGTCGCCACATCTGCCCTGCTGATTTCTGATATATCTTTGCTCTTGTGGGCAACACCCTGATTCTCACCGTACCCAAGGGCAATCACTATCAGGAGTTTCTGTCCTTTGCCTATGACTGCCCTGGTCTTACCATGTGACATTGCAACCCAGCATGTGTTAAGTCCAAGTTCCTGACATCCAAGCACCAGCTTTTCACCATAGTAGCCGGCCTTTTCCTGGTCGTTCTTCGCGCCAACTATCGCTATATAATTAGAAACATTTGTGAATTTGCCGTAATGCGCCATAAACGAATCAAAACAGTTCGGCTCATCGTAGACCGCCTGCATGCTCAGTCCGCTCTCAGAATTTATCTCAGAGATAAGCCTGTCGATCTCCGCACGTTTCTCCTGCTTGATTGGCTTATCCTTATATTGCCGCACACTGTGCCGCTCCTTCATCAACTGTAACATATCCATGCATTTTCCCTCGCTCTCATTCTGATAATATGGGGACGTTCCTTTTGGCACGAGGAGTGTCCCTGTGGCATGTTATAAGTAAGACAGGGGACGCTCATTGTGACAAAAGGAACGTCCCTAAATCTCATACTGTTCAAGCATAGTCGGCGCCATATCCATAAATACAAAAAACTCTTCTGGCAACGTGCAAAGTTCTCGGCTTATAAAATCTTCCGCATTAATATACTTGTGATCATTTTCCGGATTGTAACATTTCTCGTGATTCGCAAAAATAACTATTCCCTTAAAACTCTTCTCAATCTCATAAACAGCCTCTCCCGGTACATCATAATTTAGGATAGCGACATGTAATCTATCCTTTGCATCAAGACTGTCAGCAATATAAAATTCATCACAAAATGGCAACTTATTCTCGACAGCAAAATTAATTGTATGCTGGAGATATTCCCTTAAAATCTCTCTGTCCAGCTTATACTTAAAGCACGAAAAAAATTTTTTCATTTTATTAAATAAACCCATATATCAAATCTGCTCCTTCCTATAGTTTCAAGCCCTAAATCATTGATTTTGGGACTTTTTCTTTAAACAGTCACCTCACAACAAGTGCTAAAGATAACTTTTAGAAATTTGCTTCTTATTCTTTTCACACTATGTACCCTACCGTTTTCTTCCACTCTCTGCTTCAAATTTGCAAACTGTTCTGGTTGCATCCCTACAATATAACTTCCCTCTGCCGTTGTTACAAGGTAATATCCTTCATATTTATTTTCCGCCAGTTTCTCCGGTACCCGGATAATATCAATATATGCTGTCTGATTCGCAGGATGAGATTCTTCCTGTAATACCTGTTCAAACGGTCAGACATAATCCATCTTTCTCTTTGTCTGAATCACTCCAAATCCCACCTGTCATGTGTCCTTCTACACTTGATTTTTCATTCTGACAAACTATGTGACAAACTTGAATTTATATAATTATTCCTCTAACTTTCCCTATTTTACAGGCTTTCCCGCCTGTTCATTAGTGAAATGATATGTAGTTTCCCTTATTTTTGCCCTTATGAGATAATCACA
>ENA-OZEP01000949-OZEP01000949.1-human-gut-metagenome-genome-assembly--contig:-NODE-949-length-10834-cov-11.437054_pt1 | contig 10834 bp, 5 predicted proteins | sample MGYA00245074_ERZ653621 | MGnify/ENA primary metagenome ERZ653621 (study PRJEB26926, sample SAMN06165020) | human gut metagenome | biome: ENVO:00009003; feature: ENVO:2100002; material: ENVO:00002003...
TAAGAGACAGCTTTAAAGATTCCTTTGTAATAGTTTGTCTCATTATGTTTTCAGAGGCGAAACTATTTTCTGTTGCAATTTTTATTTCGTAAGATAAATATAGTACAATTATATTTCTTAATATACTATTTATATCTCCCTCTATTGCAAAGTCCTCTAAGTGATGCTTCTTCTCTTGTGATTCCTCTTCTTTTATGTTTTCTATTGGTAATATTTTCTTTTTTCTAAGCTCGATTTTACTTATATTATAATAATGATTATAGATGATATTTATTTCACTATATTTTGCATTTAATATTGCATCATACAAAATATCTTCAATCTCTCCTATCTTACTTGGATACTCATCTTTTGTCATTGATAAAATCACATTATTTTTTTCATTTATGATTTTCTTTCCTATAATAATTTTATCGATATCTGCATCAGCTTTTGCTAAATCATTTACATTTGTATTAAAGTTTCCACAAAAACCTAAGTCATTTCCAATATAAACATTTAAAGGTTTATCTTCTTTATTTAACTTTAATATCTTTTTGTCCAATATTAAGTTTCTATTATTTAGTATGTTATCTGCAAAATCTGTAATTTCTTTTTCATACTCAAAATACTTTTCAGCATTTCTTCTTGCAGAGTCTACTCTAAGTAAAGAATGAAAATTCATTACTTTTACTACATTTCTTATTCTCATTTAGCATCCTCACCTAACATTTTGAATCTTTCTTTAATTTCATCTTGTGTTAATGGAGAAAATTTATTTTGTCTTAGAGCTTGCTCTATTAATTTACCTTTTCTCATTTTCTCTCTTAATTCTGGACTCATTTCGTCCATATTTGCAAGTTCGTATACTTCTTTTGTTTCTAAGTAACTTAGAAGTTCACGTCTTATGCCTGAACCTAATTTTTTCATATCTTCTGTTTGTACTGCTCCACCTAATCTTGAAACAGATACACCATAATTTATAGCTGGTATTTGACCTTTTTTAAATTGTTTTTCAGATAGAACAATTTGTCCATCTGTTATAGATATAATGTTTGTAGAAATATAATCTGTTATATCTCCACCTTTTGTTTCTACTATTGGAAGAATTGTTATAGATCCACCACATTTGTGTTGACATCCTTTTTCTAATAATCTTGAATGTAAAAAGAATATATCTGCTGGATAAGCTTCTCTTCCTGGTGCTTTATTTGATATTAAGCTTATTTCTCTATAGCTTTGTGCATGTGCTTTTAAGTCATCTATTACAACTACTACATCTTTCTTTTGCATCATGTATTCTTCTGCTATTGATAATCCTACATATGGTATTAAACTTTGTACTGTAGTTTTATCATCATTTGTAGCAGCTACTATCATTGTATATGATAATGCATTTCTTCTTAATAGCTCGTTGTATATTGACTTAATTTCTTTTTTGGTTTTACCAACTGCTATATAAATACATATAATATCATTTTTATTAGACTTTTCTTTCATGATTTGTCCTTGGTTTACTATAGTATCTAAAGCAATTTGTGTTTTTCCTGTTTTCTTATCACCTATTATTAATTGTCTTTGTCCTCTACCAATTGGGTATATTAAGTCTATTCCAGCGATTCCAGTAAGCATTGGTCTGTTAACTGGTGTTCTATCCATTATAGGTACTGTTGGTCTTTCTATATCTATATATTTAAATTTTTCGAATGCTCTTCCTGTTAATAAATCTACCCCGAATAAATCTGTAACTCTACCTAAAGCTTCTTCTGCGAAGATTGCTCTAAATCTTTCCCCTGTTGTATTTACAGTATCTCCAATTTCTATTGGTTTATCTTCTTTAACAACAGAAATTATTACAGAGTTCTCCTTTATTTCATTAACATATCCCATTCCTTTTCCTCTAATTGTTACTTTTTCATAATAAGCAACATTCTCAAGGCCAGATACTTCTATAATATAATCTTTTAGCCTAATTACTTTTCCTGTATCAAATACATTTTTCTCTTCTTTAATTTTCTTTAATTTACTTTCTACAAGATTGCTAATATGCTCGCTCATTTCTTCACCCTTTTTCCTTATATACTATAGTCATATAATTTGTCTTTGTATTCTATTATAATACCTTTAGACATGTTCTTATATAATTGTGTTTTTATTTTAGTACTTAAATAATCATAGTTTTTGTTACTGTCTCCACTAACATATACATATATTGTTGGAGAAATTTTATCCATTCTTTCTTTTATTTTGTCCAACATTTCTAAAACATTAAAATTCTTTATTGTTTTAATGATTGGCTCTATAAATGATTTATTTTCTTTAGTTAAAACACTTTCTACCAAATCCAGTTGTTCTTCTGGTGTTAGTGTTAAAGATTCATATATTGCATTTTGTGTAAATAACTTAGAAAATGCATCTAGTTCTTTATATTCTGTTGTGTCATCATCTGCATGTATTTTTATAAAGTCTTTAAGAATCTTTTCTTCATTAACATCAAATTCTTTGTTTAAACCTTTATAGTTCTTAAAGAACCCTGCTTCCCTAAATTCTGGAGTTGGGATATCATATACGATTTTTTCTTCTTGCTTTTTAATTTCCGGTATCTCTACGATTTCCCCTTTTTCTCCTGATTGTTTAGCTTCGTTTAAACGTTTAATTTGTTCTGATAATATTTCTATCTCTTTTTCTTTTTCAGCTATTATATAGTCAAAGTCTTGTAGTTTATCTAAAAAGTACTTTTTGGTACTATTATTAATTCTTTTTACTAAGTTTTTAAACATAAAGAATGTGAAGATAAACATTATTAAGACTATTACAACCGCTGGTATTATTAGTTCCATAACTTTCACCTACTATACTGTTAAAGGATTGTAAAATAATAATAAAAATATAAATGCGAATAGTAGTAATAAGAATATTGCAACTACTATTAATATTGTCATTACTGAATGTACAATATCACTTTTTGTTTCTGGGTTTCTACCTACAGCTTCTGCTACTTTTGAACCTAAGATTCCAATTCCTATTCCTAAACCTAAGAATGTTAATCCTAGCATCCAACCAATGCTACTCATTGTTGCAACTAAAATTTGTTCCATGTTCTTTCACCCTCCTTTTAATAATTTCTATATTTTGCTTGAATATTTGTATTAACTACACTTCCGTCATGTGATGTTCCTTCTAGTTGTACTGTTATTTCACTTCCATAATTTTCATATGTAAGTACATTTGACCATCCATCTGTTTTTACAGCTTCTGTTAGGTTAACTTCCATATCACTTTCTTTTACTCCATCAACATATAGTGCAATTTTTGCATAATCAAATGCATAGTTTTGATCTAATTTTAAATTAAAATATACTTTTTTACTTCCTGTAGATACTCTTGTCACATCTAAACTTGCATTTATTTTAGTTGTTCTTACAGATAATACATCTTCTATATTATCTACAACTTCATTATCTTCTGTAATTTCTTTATAACCTAAAGTTATTTTGTATTCTGTATTTGGCTCTAAGTCTGTTAATCTGTATGTTGTAGTATTTTTATCTAATGCTATTGTGTTTTCATATCCTACAGCTTCTATAAATGCATATACTGTTTGATATCTGTTTTCTGGGTCAGATACTGCATATTCTATATCTATATAAGAAGATGTAGCAATTGCCCCTCTTAAACTTACACTCTTAGATAATGGTGTTTTATTTGTTTCTGTGTTGTTATTAATTACTGTGTCTCCACCTGCAGAGCTTCCGCTTCCTCCATTTGAAGTTCCCGCATTTGTTCCTGTTTGAACTCCACCTTGATTATTGGTTGTAGTTTCATCAGAATTTTGTGTACCTTCTGATCCATTGTTACTACTTGTAGTTTCTTGATTGTCCGGTATAAGATTTTGCCAGTCTATATCCTTTTCTTCATCCTTTTCTACATATTCATTAGAACTTCCTATAATTTTCTTTAAATCTATTTCGTCATTTCCTACAATTAGTTTTTCATTTGCTATATCAAATGTATATGAATTCGTAGAAAGTACAATTGGATTAATAGTTTTTGCATATATTTGGTTATTTAATAATAAAGTATTCCCTGATTTATCTATGATTATATATAAATATTTTGAAGTACTAATACTTCCAGATTCATTTTTTATAGAATTACTTATCATTAAATATTCTCTATCTGCTATTTTGTAAAATGCATCTTCTGAAGTATTTTTTATTGTTGTATCTTTAGAATATTTTTCTACTTGTCCATCTAATAAGACTTTAAACAAATCACCATATAATGTTACTTGTGAATTGTTTCCATTAAAACTTACTACTTCTGAATTCAATTTATATGTTTCGTTTGTATTATCCAATGTTAAATAATAATTTCCATCCCATTTTTTTGTAATTGTTCCTGCTTCTTCTGTTTGTAATGGCTCATATTCACTATCATATATTGTTACATTACTTTCTATTTTGTATTCCTCTACTTCATGATTTAAGGCTAATCGTAGACAAGTAATTAATAATATGATTATTATGATTATAATAATTGCAAAAATTGCAAATCTTTTTTTATTTCCTGCTGCTAATGCTCTCAAATTATTCACCCCTATTTTTTAGTATGAAGGGGGGATATATCCCCCATTTTTTTAATGTGCTATATAAATATGTTCTACACTTGCTGTGTCTACAATTTCGCCATTTGCATCTAAGAATTGTATTTCAATATAATATCTACCTTCTGTTGGTAAGTTTTTATTTAATGTAAAAGAATAATATGTTTCATTATCTGTTACAGATGTTGTTTGTTTTGGTGTAAATGCTTCTGTGTCACTTTGATTATATCCGCTAGTATTATATATAGAATATTTAATTTGTTTAATCTCTGTAATCTTATAACTGTTATAGAATAACAAGTCTATCTTATTTGTTTCGGTAGTATTATTTACAGATGTAATATTACCTGCAGAAATACCACTTTCATTTATTGGCTCTACTGTTCTTGTATTTTTGTTGTCATGTGTATATGGCTCCTGACCGTCATTTGTGTAGTCTAAGTCAAAGTTTACTTCTAGTGTATAGCTTTGGTCTTTAGCCACATTTTCTAAAATAAATTCATTATTTACATCATCTGTAGAATATTCTCCTTTATATTGTTCTGGAGTAATATCTTCATAAGTTTGATTATAGATTTTTATTGTATACTTATCATTTACAGCTATTCTATCATCATCATACATTGTTACTGTAAATCTTATTTTTGTTCCAGTTTGAACTGTCCCATCTTCTAATACTGTATCTTGACGATAACCTTGTATAGCTACTAATGGTGCAGATAAAGGATCTAGATAGAACTCTTGTTCTTTAGTTCCTAAATCTATTTCTTTTTCACCATCATCTTCTGTTATAATTGCAATTGGTGTTATAACAATTTTATATTTTGTTCCAAAAGTGAATATACTTCCTGGGTTTGCTCCTACACGTTCTTCCATTTTTGCTTTTGGTAAGTCATCTTCAAAATTTGCTACCTCGTCTGTATAATCTTGTGTTTCATCATTCCATCTGTAGATTACATGTCTTAATTTTTGGTATCCTAATACTTTATCTAGTGTATATGTTATTTTTACGTTCTTTTCACTATATGATATTGGTTCATATACTACATTTATATTGTCTACATTTACATTTGCTAATGTAGAGAAGTAATAGTATCTACCAACTGTATCTGCATCTACGTCGTATAAATATTTTTCTGTATATTCTTGTGATGCTTCATTTTTATTTCTTATATATGTTTTAAATCTTACATAATAGTATGTTTTAGGCTCTAAGTTTCCTATTTCGATTGTTCCAGTAAAATTACTTACTGGTATCTCATCTTCTCTTATTTTTTCGCTGTTACTTAAATTTTCATCTGTTTTCCAAATCTCTGCTATTATTTTGTTATCTTTTATTTCTATTGAGTCTTTATTTATTAATGTAGCTTTAATTTGTACTCTATCTAATTCTTCGTTTATATCTAGTTCACTTGTACTACCATCTTTTAACATACTTATTCCAGGGATAATTAAATTAAATTTAATTATATTGCTTCCTTCTGGAGTTAATTCTTGTACTCCAATTTCTTTTTGTAAAATTACATCATTTTGATATTTAAATCCATTTTCTGAGTAATTTAAAGCTAATGTTGTAATACTACTGTCTATTGGATTTATTAAGTTAAATGTTTCTGTGCTTGAACTTTCGTCATTTGCATTTGTTGATTCAAACATATTTGCATTTACTGATGTAGTTGGGACTAAATTTCCTTCCTTATTAATAGCATAGTAGTATATTTCTTCTCCAGATTTATATGCTTTTTGATATGCCACATATTGACTACCTATATCATAGCCCGTATTTCCTGTATCATAATATGCTTCTACTGTTACTTGTGTTTCTAAATCTAATAAATCTGAAATATCATTAAATCTTACTGTTAACATATTGTTGTTTACTATTTGTAAATCTTTTACTACTCTAACTGTTTTTGTGTCTGTATCTTCAAACGTAACTTTTAATGCTGTTATTCTAGAAATTTTTTCTTCATTACCAGCTACAGTTACACTTACACTATTTTCTTCCAACTCAACTCTATAGGTTAAATCAGATATATCTATTATTCCTTCGAAATATTGATAAGCTAGTGTTTTTTCTATTGCAGTATTTGATTTTATTACCCTTTCTGATGTTTTTATGTCTAAATTTCCAGCTATTAAGTTTTCAAAAGTTACTTCTTCGAAATTATCTCCAGTATTTGCATTTATTGCTTTAACATCTTTTTTGTTACTTGTATTTATATATGCAATAAATTCGTCTTTTTCTAATGCATTGTCTACATCTATACATTTATACTTATATGTTATTGTATTTTCTGTCATCGTTGATGGATACATTATTATTCTTGCCTCTTGTTTCTGTGGAGTCACTGTTTGTGATCTTAATGTAATATTATCTGCTGGTAATGGCCATTCTGTTTCCCCTGTTCCATCATGGTTTAAGTCTAGATATACTTTATATGTAAAGTAATAACTATTTCCTCTTCTTGCCTCGTCTGTATCTTGTGTTCCATATTTTGTACCATCTCCAACATCAAATGTTGCTGATGGGATAACTCCGTCTTCGCCAACTTCTAGTTCTTGTGTTCCAATTTCTTCTCCTGTTGTACTATCTATCATTGTATATACAACTTTTGTCGCATAATTTTGACTATTATCATATTTAGCTTGTGCTTTATATCCAACAACAGTTTGGGCATCTAATTCTGCTCTTGGACTTTCTATATCACGATTTCTTATTGGTGTAACATCTATTGCTTGTTCTGTTTGTGTTGGATAATCTGGAATATATCCGTTTGCTGTTATTACATAATAGTTATATCCTAAACCTTCTGTTAAAGGTATTTTATTTCCTCCATCATATGTATAGTCAAAAGCATTTAATACTTCAATTGTATATTTTTGATCCCTAAAGTCTTTATTTTCTGCTCCGAAGAATTTTGGTGTTATTGTTTTTGATGTATCATAATATTCTTCTTTTATCTTACTCTTGTATGGATCTTGTGAGTATTCATCTTTTATATTTACTGTTCTTATTGTTGTTCCTGGCATAGTTACAGTTCCATCTGCATTTTTGATTGGTTGACCTGCATAAATTCTAAACTCTAGATTTGCTAATGTATTAGCTTCCAAGTCTTTTAATGTTTCATCATCTGGATTTACTGTATCTATACTTCCACTTGTGTCATCATTTACTCTTCTTAATTTAAAGCTAAGGTTAAATGTATTTCTTGTATCTTCATTGTTTTGTATAAATGAACCCATTAATGTGTCTGGTGTTAATGTTTTTATAATTGCTCCACCAATGTAACATTCATCTATAGGGTCATTTTCATCTTTTAAATCTACTGTTGTATAAACTCTAAATTTATATGTTTCATTACTTCTTAAATCATTTATATCAATTGGTATAGTTAAACCACCTTGATATGTAAATTGTCTTGTATATCCTGTAGAATCTGTATACGTTACTAATAAGTCATTATTTTCAGCTGTACTTATTGTATTATTTGGATCTTCTATAATTAGTTTTCCTTGTATTCTTTCATATGTAACTGTTACTTTTTCAAATCTAACTGTTGGAAAAGCTACACCATCCATTTTCATTATGTCACTATATTCACTTTCATACTCAACAATTTTTTCATTATCATTAAATAATGCTATTACTTTAAATGTATATGGTACACCTCTTGATAAAACTTTTTCATCAACATTTACTACTACTTCTTCTTTGTTTGTTACTTCTTTTGTATATACAGGTGATTCGTCTAAACCTGTTCTTGTATCATATACTTCATATCTATATCCTTGTATTCCATTATCTGGATCTACTACATTTGTTATGCTTAATGTAAATGTAGAATTTCTTTTATCCATTTCATATGATGGTTCACTTATTTCTGGTTTATCTTTTAATGTTTTAAATTTCATTTCTTGTTCAAAACCATTTGAAATTATTTGTCCATCATATAATACATTTGTTAATCTAATTGTATACTCTGTATTTGATTCTAATCCTATAAATTCTGCTGTTGTTCCAGCTACTGTTCCATTTCCAACTTCATAAGTTTGATCTACTGTTCCTGAACTTGATACTAATGATAGTTGTGCACTCTTTACTTTTGAATCTGGATCTACAGAAACTTTAAATTTTAAAGAGCTATTTGTAAATACATCTTTTTCGAATGTTATTCCAACACTTTTTGTTCTAAATATTTTGTATACAAAGTTTTTAGTATATGTTATTCCATCTACATCATATGCAGATTCTACTACTAATGTATAATCTGTATTTGGTGTTAATGTTGAAACTGAAACATCTATATTATATGTTCCAATTGCTTCTTCTCTTGCATATACTGTTTTACCAGTAGAGTTCTCTAATATTTTTATGTATGGATTTCTAACAAGTCTTGCTTCATCATCTTGAATTGTTATTTGAGCATTTACACTAATAGAGTCTACATCAAAACTTTCTACATTAAATACAGGTGCCACTAATTCTGGTAGGTCTTGTACTATAGATTCTGTTCCTCCACCTGTTTGTGAATTAGAAGAACTTGAATCTCCTTCACCTGCTGTTCCAGCTTCTCCGGCTGCTCCGGCTTCACCTTCACCAGTTTGTACACTATCACCTTGTCCAGCTGTTCCTCCGTTGTTTGCATTTGCTGCTTCTTCTGCTTGCTGTGCTTCTCTTTCATCTAATTGATTTTGTAAAATACCTTCTATTTCATTTCTGTCATTATTTTCTTCTTTAACTTCTTCTTGTATTTCTACATTATCATCAGAATCAATTACCATATTAGCAAGGTTCATTCTTGTTTGTCCATTTTTGCTAACAGCTTTGCTTTCTAAATTTATCTCTATATTGTCTGGTAAAGAAATATTTACATTACTAGAAATTGTTTGATATATAATTTCTTGATTATATATTTTTATAACTTGATTATCTAAATATTCTAATTCTAAATAACCATTTATTTCTTTTGTTGTTCCATCATTAAATGAAACAGTCATTCCATTTCCAGCTATTAAATATTTAGTATCAGAAATCTTCCATATTAAATTAGTAAATTGTAGTCTTCCATTTAGATGATTTATCCAATAGTTATCACCTTGTTTGTTTACTACTTGGTTTGCAGCGATACTATAATATGTAATTGGATCTTGTTCTATATTAGCAAGGTTTATTAATACACCTTTCTTTAAACTACTTATAGATCCATTATTATAGTGTATGAAGTTATCTTTTCCTGTTGTAACTTCATCTCCGCTGGTATCTTTAAAAATAACCTTTTGATTATTTTTAATTTTGTATTCCTCATCTGCATTGAAATAATACTTATCTACTTTTTGGCTCTGACTACTTGCACTTTGCAATATGTATCCAGGGTCTTCAAAAACTTTGGTATTTTCTTTTTGTACATTGTAAACATTATAAATCAATAATCCTGCTAGAATTATTCCAATGCCTACTATAAAAAATATGTATTTTTTCATAGCTCTTTTCCCTCTCCTATTTGTTTCATTTATATCAAAAAAATGTTATCATAGAAAAAATTTCATTTCAATATATAGATTTTTCCATTTTTTTTGATTTCGTTTTGTTTACTTCTACCTCTTTACGGAAGCTTATTTTGAAGTTTTTCGCTTATTTATTTTTTGGAATATTAAATTATTATGACATTTTAAAAAATATGTTTTTTATTGTTGTCGTTCTTTCATTGTATCTCTTAAAAACCTTAGGGATTTGGGAACATTCCTTTTTTTCCCGAAGAGGGATTTGGGGACGTTCCTAAAATCCCTATTTTCTATTTTTGGTATAATTAGTTTTTCCATTAAAAAACAGCACCTTTTGATTTTTACAATCTTAAGATGCTGTTTTTTTAGTTATTTCTTATTTTTTTGTCTTTTAGTAAGTACTACTGCATATCTTAATGTTACTGTCTCTAATCCTACTAATGCAACTAGTGCAAGGATTAATCCTATTGGTAATTCTCCTGTTTCTACAGAGATTATTATGTTTGCATTTGATGTATTATCTTTATCATTGTTATCTACAAATCCTGGTACATTTCCTGTTTCTACTAATTTTACTTCATTAGCCTTTTCTCCCATATTCTCTCCAGTTTGTTCCCAGTTTAATAATACTGTATATTCTTTTGTCTCTCCTGCTCCTAGCTCTGGGATTACCTTTATTAATTTTCCTTCTTGTTCTTCCCATGTTCCGTCATTGTTTGCTAGGCTCATTCCTTCTGGAATGTT
>ENA-OZEP01000954-OZEP01000954.1-human-gut-metagenome-genome-assembly--contig:-NODE-954-length-10760-cov-11.045213_pt1 | contig 10760 bp, 8 predicted proteins | sample MGYA00245074_ERZ653621 | MGnify/ENA primary metagenome ERZ653621 (study PRJEB26926, sample SAMN06165020) | human gut metagenome | biome: ENVO:00009003; feature: ENVO:2100002; material: ENVO:00002003...
TCGGAGATGTGTATAAGAGACAGATTTTAATCTTTTAATAGTCTTATAATTTGTATAAATATTTAAATATTCTTCATTTTTTATTGGACTTGCATAAATACAGTAGTCATCTTTTAAATTTATACCTTTTACACCACTTGCTTTTAAACCTACGATAGGAATTTCATTTGTATTAAATCTTAGACATAGACCATTACTTGTTACAAATAACACTTCTTCTTTAGAAATATCAGCATTGATTAATTCATCATTTTCTTTTAATTTGATTGCTGTCATTGGTTTTGAATATCTTGTTACTTCAAAATCCTTTAATGGAACTTGTTTTGTCAAACCATTCTTAGTAAATAAAGTTACATTTTTATTTTTATCTTTTAATACTAGACTAGCAATTATTTTTTCTTGTTCTTTAATCATAATGGTATTACTTATATGTTTTCCTAAATCTTTCCATTTTGTTTCAGGAATTATATGAATTGGAACAAATAAATAATTTCCTAAATTGGTAAATAACAATAATGAGTCTTTAGTTGATGCTAAGAATCTACCTGTTACAAAATCTCCAGGTTTTAGTGTTGTTTCTTCTTCTGATGTTTTGAAACTCTTTTGACTTACTCTTTTTACATAACCTTCATTTGTTACTACCACGATGACTTTTTCGTCTGGAATCATTTCTTTAGCATCTACTTTTATATCAACAATTTCATCTCTTATCTCAGTTTTACGAGGAACAGCATAATTTTTCTTAATTTCTCTTAGTTCTGATTTCATAACATTTTTTAGTTCTGTTTCATTATTTAATATTTTATTACATTCCTCGATTAAATTTTTTAGTTTTTCACATTCTTCTTCTAGAACTACAATATCCGTATTTGTTAATCTATAAAGTTGTAATGTTACAATTGCTTCAGCTTGTTCTTCAGTAAATTTATATTTATTAACTAAATTAACTTTGGCATCACTTTTATTTTTACTGGCACGGATTAATGCTATTACTTCATCAAGGATCGAAATTGCCTTTATAAGACCTGTTGCAATATTATAATTTTTTGTGTAATACGCTAGATCAAATTCAGTTCTTTTGGTTATAACTTCGCGTTTGTGGGCTATGTAAGCATCTAATATTTCTAAAATTCCTAAAGTTTTTGGGGTTCTATTTACAATTGCTACGCAGTTGTAGTTATAAGATATTTGTAAATCAGTATTTTTAAGTAAATATTTCATTATTACATCTTTGTTGGCATTAGCTTTTAAATCTATAGCAATTCTTATACCTGTTCTGTCTGTTTCATCACGGACCTCAGATATTCCTTCAACCTTTTTATCTATTCTAAGACCTTCGATTTTAGCAACGCAAGCTTGCTTATTAACTTCAAAAGGTATTTCCGTAATAATTATTTGTTCTTTGCCTTTTTCTTTAACAAATTCATATTTAGCTTGAACAATTATTCTGCCTCGACCTGTTTTAAAAGCATCAATTATTCCTTCTTTTCCGAATGCTATACCACCGGTTGGAAAATCTGGCCCTTTTACTATTTCTAAAATTGTCTCTAGATAACAATTTGGTGAGTCTATTCTTTTGATAGTAGCATCAATTATTTCACCTAAGTTATGTGGTGGAATATTTGTTGCGTATCCAGCTGAAATGCCACTTGTTCCATTTACAAGTAAATTAGGAAATTTGGCAGGTAATACAGTTGGTTCTAGAAATCTATCGTCAAAGTTTGGAGCCCATGAAACTGTTGATTTATCTAAATCTTTTAAAAGTTCGCCACTTATTTTAGCTAATCTTGCTTCAGTATAACGGTATGCTGCAGGTCCATCACCATCCATTGAACCATTATTCCCATGGATATCTACGAGAATATGATTTTGTTTCCACCATTGGCTCATTCTAACCATTGCATCATAAACTGATGAATCCCCATGAGGATGGAATTTACCTAGCACATCACCAACAGTGGCAGCACACTTTATATAGCCTTTTTCTGCAGTATTTCCCGCCTTATACATAGCGTATAAAATTCTTCTTTGAACTGGTTTTAAACCATCTCTGACATCAGGTATAGCTCTATCTTGAATAATTTCTTTGGCATAAGCTGCGAATCGTAAAGACATTATTTCTTCTAAGCTATAATCTTCAATTTTTTTAACTATATCCATTTAAACCTCCTTACTCTGCCCTATAACTATCTTCGAGTGTAAACTCAACATTTTCATTTATCCATTCCTTACGAGGTTCTACCTTATCCCCCATTAGAACTTGAACACGTTTTTCTGCTAGGGCTGCATCAGTAATTCTTACTCTAATTAAGCTTCTTGTTTCAGGGTCCATTGTTGTTTCCCAAAGTTGCTCAGGATTCATTTCTCCTAAACCTTTATATCTTTGAATACTATATTTTCCCGTATTGTTTAATTTTATTTCATTTAGTTCATCATCACTATACGCATAAAATATCTTCTTACCGTAATCTAATTTATAAAGTGGTGGCATGGCAATATAGAGTTTACCATTTTCTATTAAACCACGCATGTATCTATAAAAGAATGTAAGTAAAAGTATTTGAATATGGGCTCCATCAACATCGGCATCAGTCATAATTATTACTTTATCATAATTAGATTCTGTAGCATCAAATTCTTGACCAATACCTGCACCGATAGTATGAATTAATGTATTAATTTCTTCATTTTTTATAAGTTCATCTAAAGATGCTTTTTCACTATTTATAACCTTACCTTTTAATGGTAATATCGCTTGGAATTTTCTATCTCTTCCACTTTTCGCAGAACCACCAGCAGAATCTCCTTCGACGATAAATAACTCATTTATTTTAGGATTCTTACTTTGAGCCGGAGCAAGTTTCATTGATAAATTTTTTTCAATTTTACTTTTATTTTTACCATTTCTAGCATCTTCTCTGGCTTTTCTGGCAGCTTCACGTGCTACTTTACTTTTCATAGCTTTTTCTAAAATTGTTGATGCTACTTCTTTATTTTCTTCTAGGAAAAATTTTAAAGATTCATAAGTAATACTTTCTGTTACACTTCTTGCTTCTGGCGTACCTAATTTTCCTTTAGTTTGACCTTCAAATTGTAATAATTCTTCTGGTATTTTTAAGCTTATAACTGCTGATAGGCCTTCACGAACATCTGAACCATCAAGGGTGCCATCTTTAGCTTTAAAGATATTATTGTTTTTAGCATAATCATTAAATGCTTTCGTAATACCAGTTTTAAAACCTACCTCATGAGTTCCTCCATCAGAAGTTTTAACATTATTTACAAATGATAAAATGTTTTCATTGTAGGTATCTGTATATTGCATTGCTACATCAACTTCAATTTTACTTTTTGTATTACCAAAATTTATAACTTTATGTAAAGTGTTTTTACCCTCATTCATGTATTCAATAAAACTCGTTAAACCGTTTTCATAATGAAACTTCGCTTGATGTCCGTCTTCTTCATCGATAACCTCGATAGTTAGTCCACTTAGTAAAAAGGCTGACTCTTGCATTCTTTCACAAATTGTTGTATATGAAAAATTACAATTTTTAAATATTGTATCATCCGGCAAAAATTTAACAATTGTTCCAGTTTTATTACTTTTACCTACAGTATGAAGTGGAGTTTTAACATGTCCTCCATTTTCAAATTCAATTGAAGAAATAAGACCATCACGATAAATAACTACTTGCATTTCTTTTGATAAGGCATTAACTACACTAGCACCAACACCATGAAGGCCTCCGGAAACTTTATAACCTGATTCACTAAATTTTCCACCAGCATGTAAAATTGTATAAATTACTTCCGGCGTACTTTTTCCTGATGCATGCATACCAATTGGAACTCCACGGCCATTATCCGCTACTGTTATACTTTTGTCTTTATTTATAATTACTTTAATATAATTACCATATCCATTTATTACTTCATCTATTGCATTATCTACAATTTCCCAGACTAAATGATGCATACCTCTTTTATCAGTTGATCCAATATACATCCCTGGTCTTTTTCGAACTGCTTCTAGACCTTCAAGAATTTTAATCGATGACTCATCATAATTTGCCATATTCCTTATCACTTCCTAGACCATTATAACAAGAAAAATGAAAAAAAATCAACTTTAAAGTTGATTTTAACCGCAATTTAAGAAAAAAGTTTAGATTTTTCGTTATCTAAATTAATCTTTTTAAATTATTATATAGTTTTTTTGATATGTTTTATTTCATTGGATATTTTCTTGTTAATTTTAACACTTGCACTTTGCCTAAATCTTCATTTAAAACTTCACTTGCATTTTTAGTTGAGCCATATTGTGCGCAATAATCCTTTGTATCTGATTCAACTCTATATTTTGCTTTTTCTTTTAAATTTTTTAATTCAGCCTCTAATTGCACACTATTTTTCTCTAAAGACTCTATAGTTGATTTTAATTTTTTATTTTTCCTATATCTGCCAATTCTAGTACCATACATGGCAAGACTAATTGACTTAATAATAGCGTACGTTCCTATTAACATACAAATCAATGATTGTGTTGAAACCACAGGAAATAATTCTATACTCAAAAAAATTCCACCACCAATAATTACTAGATTACCAAGTTCACCAAATATTGTATTTGCTTTATTTTCAGTTAATTCACTTTTAGCAGTTATCAATTCTTGATTTAAATTTTCTAACTCATTTTCTTTTAACAAAATATCTTGAAATTTGCAATTAGTTTCACTTTTTGTAACAACTTTAATTTCACCAAATTCATCACTAACTATTCCATAATTATCGCTAATTTGACTTAAATATTCATTCATTGTAAACCTCCATAGAAAATATATTATCATAATATTTTCTATTGTCAAGTTATTATTCCTAAACTTTAATTAATCTTCTAAAAAGTACTTGGCCAACTTTTCATAATTATCTTGACTATTTAAGCACGTATCGATTAAATAACCTTTTTCATTGTTTGTTTGATATTCTTTTATTCCTCTTATATAAAAAGGTTTATTTCTTTCTTCTATATAAAATGGCATTATATCATTTACTAGGCATTCTCTAAAAATTATCATTCTTCCTACCCTTCCATTGCCATCTTGAAAAGGATGAATTTTTTCAAATCTCACATGAAATTCTATAATATCTTCAACAGTTTTATTATCTATTTTATTGTACCAATCTAGTAGCTTTTTCATATCAGTTGACACGTTCTTAGGAGAAGATGTTGTAATATTTCCCACAAAATTCTTAAGACTTTTATATTCACCGATATTTATTATTCCAACTTCATCATCTTTAAGGGTTCCACTTTTTAAAATAAAATGAAATTTTTTAATTAAATCTTCTGTTAATGGTTCATCTAAAGTATCAAGCATATATTTAAATAAAGTAAAATGATTTTTTGTTTCTGTTGCATCTTTTAAATTTATCACTTTATCTTTATTCGTTAAAATTGTTCCTGTATCATAAATACTTTCTGTTTCATCACTAGTTATAGTTGAGCCTTCTAAATGATTAGTATTATAAGCAAAATCCACTTGCGTCTTATGATATAAATTGCCATTTAGGCCAATGTTTTTTTGTTCAATTAAAGCTTTTTTTATGTCTTTCACAGTCATTTTACCTGCCTCATTTCTTTATAATATTTTATCATATTAACATTCAAAAGTCTATTATTTTCCAATAAAAAAGGACTTTTCAGCCCTTAGTTCTTCATTGATTTAAACACTCTGTTCCACACCTTATCTGTTGAATAGTTTAAGATACCATTTTTATATACTTTTAATCCTTTTTTAAGAAGAATGTATATAAATAAAACCATTATAATTATTGATATAAATATTTCAAATACTGATATTTCTCCGATTATATATAATGTTGGTGTTAAGAATGCTGATAAGAATGGGATGTAGGATAATACATGTATTAAAGTTGATCCACTAAACATTGATGCAGTGATTGATAAGTAATAACCCACAACTGAGATAAGCATTACAGGTGATTGTAATTGATTAAAGTCTTCAATATTTACTGTCATTGATGCAAGTATTCCAGATAATACAGAATAAGCAAAGAATGATAAAAGCATTAAGATTAAAGTTGTTGGTATAAGGATTAATAATTTATCAGTTAGAATTGATAAATCTAAATTTCCAATAATTGAACTTATAAAGTTTAATGCTGATGTACCAGTAACTAATTTATTTACTAATAAACCTAGTCCTGCAAAAATTATTAATAATAATCCTTGTGTTATTACAAAAATGTTGCTAGCTAATACTTTTGAAAATAAATGTATTTTAGGACTTACATTTGATATTATAATTTCCATACTTCTTGTAGTTTTTTCTTCACATATTTCTCCGCCGACCATTTGAACTAGAAATACCACTAGCATAAAAAACGGTAAAATTATTGTTGGAAATACGCTAGTCATAACTATATTCATATTTTCATCAATGCTTGCTTCATCATTTAATATTGTTCTATCAATTTTAGCTGGAGCTGAAATATTGGCAAGTATTTCAGGATTCATGTTTGTTTTTATCATACCAAGGGTAGCTTTTGATGTATTTATTGCACTAGTTATTTCTTGATATATGCCATTGTCAATAGTGTTATTACTTATTATTTCACTTGTTAAATATTCTGTATTATTTTCATTTAAAATTACTATAATTTCAGAATCTTTTAGATCTTTTTCTAATTCATCTTTTGTTTTTGAAGTTTGTTCAATTTTTATTAAATTATCTTCATCTAAAGAATTTAGAGTTGCTTCAAAATAGTTGTATGTATTTGAATTATCTATTACATAAACTGTTAAGTTATCAGAAAAATCTCCGCCGAAGAACTTAATTATAGAATTTATATTAATGATGCCAATAACTGCTAGAGCTAAAATTATATTAGTTACTAAAAACCATTTTGAACCAATCTTTTTCTTTAAGCTAACACGGGTTAAATACCAAAATTTCTTACTCATTTTTACCTCCGACATAATAGATAAATATTTCATTTAATGGAGCATCTGCTACAACATATTTGGAAATATTTGCATTTTTTATACAATCAAATACTTTTGGAGCAACATCGATATTTTCAATATGAACAACTATTTCATTGGCTTTTTCTTCAATACTTGTTACACCTTTTATTTTAGAAATATCACTTACTTTGATATTTTCTCCTTTTATTAAAATGTTTTTCTTGGCATAATTTTCTTTTATTTCATCAAGGCTTCCATTTAAAATAGCTTTGCCATGCACTAAAATTATTAATTGTTCACAAAAGTCTTCGATATATTCCATTTGATGTGATGAAAATATGATAGAGCATCCCTTTTTTTGTAGTTCTTTGACAGCTTTTTTTAATAAACCAACATTTATAGGATCAAGTCCAGTAAAAGGTTCATCTAATATAAGTAGTTTTGGGTCATTTATAACTGCAGATATAAATTGAATTTTTTGTTGATTTCCTTTAGATAGTTCTTTTATCTTTTTAAATTTATAATCTTTTATTTCAAATTTTTTAAGCCAATAATCTAACTTTTTATCAATGTCTTTTTCATCCATGCCTTTTAAAACACCATAATACTCAATCATTTCTTTAACAGTTAGTTTGGTAAGTAGACTTCTTTCTTCAGTAACAAAACCTATCTTATCAGTTTCTTTGTAATCGATTTTCTTTCCATTTAAAGTAATTTTTCCTTTGTCTGGTTCGAGTAACCCCATTATCATTCTAAATGTGGTAGTTTTACCTGCTCCATTTTCACCAAGTAGACCAAAGATTTCTCCATCTTTAACAGTAAAAGATAAGTCATCTACCGCTACTAGGCTTCCATATGTTTTTCTAACATTTTCTAGTTTTAACATATTAACCTCATTTCTTAACAACATTATATTACAAAATGCCTTAGAAAAAAAGAAAATTTCAAAAAATCTAGAATTTTTGTAGTTCTAGATGCTATTAATAATAAGCAATATTTTAATGTGTTTGTGTTAAAAGCCACACATTTGCATGTCGATATATGATATGTTTTGTCAAATTTATTTACAACTAATAATAAATATGTATAATAGCATATCGTTACCCATGAAGTGGTAGTGCCTACTTTCATTTTGGTTGATCTCTATACCGGGTTATTTTTAATCAGGGGGAGAAAGGGCAAGGTGGCAGTTATGAAAAAAGAGAAATACAATGAAACTCTTTTAGTAATTATAATCTTATTATTAGTTATTATTTTAAAATTAATATAGGAAAAAGACACTAACCATACCGGTGTAGTGTCACAAAACAATGTAGGCATTACCCACTTTTGGGTAACCTTACATTTTTATTATACACAAAATTTATATAAATATCAATACAATTCAATTTATAAATATTTTCTTTGGTAAGTTTTGTATTCATAGTAATCTAACAAAATTATAACATACTTGTTCTATAAAAAAAAGAGGTTTCCCTCTTTTAATAGAATGCTCCACCCCAGATTATAGCAAGTAAGATGAATAGTATTAAAACTATAAATGCATAGCTAGCTGTAAAATTGTTTCCTCCGGTATTGTCGCAATCTTTTTTACAACAACTCATTGTTTAACCTCCTTATATATTTAAAAATTTAAATGAAAGCCCCTACTATGATGATTAAAAGAATGAATAGTACTAAAATTATAGCAGCTCCAAGGCCATTTCCACAGTGATTCATAAAACTTTCCTCCTTTATTTTGTCTTTTCACTAGTATTTTATGGTATATTTTTTATTGTGTGAGGGCAAAAAATACTTAAAATCATTGTAAATTAAAAAAATAATTGTTATAATACCTAGGTAAGGAGAGATAAATTATGAAGAAAAAATTAGTTGCGTTATGTGCAATAATGTTACTTGCTAGTGGTTGTGGCAAAGTACCTAAGTTAGACAATGGAAAGGATGCCATCGTAAGTTTTAAAAATGGTGATAAAATCAGTGTAGATGATTTTTATAGTAAATTAAAAGATGACATGGGACTTAATACCCTAATTACTATGATTGACACTTATATTTGTGAAACTGAATTTAAAGATTATAAAGATACTGCTTCAAAAAATGCTCAAGCTTACATAGATGCATTTATTGAACAATATGGTGGTAAAGATAAATTCTTAGAAGCATTACAAAGCCAAACAAATTATCAAACAATTGATGCTTATCAAAACTATTTATATTTAGCTAATCTACAAAGTCATGCAATTGAAGAATATGCTAAAACAAAAATTACTGATAAAGAAATTAAAGCATATTATGATGATGAAGCAATCGGTGATATGGAAATTAATCATATTTTAATTACTGCAGATGTAAAAGATGGAGCTAAAGATGATGAAAAGAAAAAAGCAGAAGAAGCAGCTAAAAAAACTGTTAATGAAATAATTGAAAAACTAAAAACTGCTAAAAAGAATAAAGAAGATATTACTGAGGCATTTACTAAACTTGCTAAAGAATATTCTAAAGATGATTCTACAAAAGATAAAGGTGGAGCTTTAGGTAAAATTAATCTTGGTGATTTAGATAGTAAATATGACGAATTATTAAATTCTGCTAAAAAACTTAAAGATGGCGAATATTCAACAAGCGTTATAACTACTGAACTTGGTTATCATGTAATATTAAAAGTTAAATCTTATGAAAAAGATACTTTAGATAATTTAAAAGATAAAATTGTGGAAACTTTAGCTGATAGATATATAACTAAAAATAAGAATAGTATTGGACTTAATGCATTACAACATTATCGTAAAGAATATGGTATGGAAATACAAGATGATGAAATTAAGAAACAATATTCTAATTATATTCAAAATGCATTAGCATCTATTGCAAGCGCAAGTCAATCTACAACAAAATAAAAAGCACACGAAGTGCTTTTTTATTTTTCTTTAATTAACAAAGACAATCTACATACGTATCTGATAGACATCTAATACAACATAAGCAATCGCAATCCATTGTAAAGAATACATTTGTAGCAACATATGGATAAACACTAGTTTCATCAGTGTTGTCAGCAAGAACTCTGAATGTACAACAGTTTCCTTCGATTTTTTCTACCCTAAATACATTAGAACATGTAGCTGAAGATCCTGTGCAAGTAGCTGTTGAATCTTTAGTGATTGGCATACTCCATGGAGTACCATTTCCACAACAAGTATAAAGCATTACTGGTCTAGTATTACATATTAAGCAGTTTGTTCCTCCGCCTAAAACTGGTCTATCGCAAGTTTGTAAGCAATTGTCTGGACATGCATTTTCTTGTAACACTAAGATGACACATAGTATTTCATTTATGCAGTTTCCTTCTGATGATTTACTTTCTCTATTCATAAACTTTCACCCTTTCATGTACTTTCATTATTAATTTATGAAAATATTTAAAATTAGTGTATGCTTTTTTACTTTTACTTTTTTAAAAAATATAGTATAATTAATTAGGTGATTATTTTGAAAACATGGATTGAGTATATTATTATTGCAGTTATTTTAATTATTATATCTTTAGTAATTGTAAAATTATCAAAAAGAGATTTTAAAGTTGAAGCAAACAAACTTATAACTTACTTAGGTGGTAAAGATAATATAATAAATGCTGAATGTAATATGTCAAGACTTAAGGTTATTTTAAAAGATGTTAGTTTAGCTAATAAAGAAAGTATTCAAAAACTCGGTGCTAAAGCTGTCTCTTATACACATCTCCGAGCCCACGAGACCGGAGCCTATCTCG
>ENA-OZEP01000956-OZEP01000956.1-human-gut-metagenome-genome-assembly--contig:-NODE-956-length-10734-cov-4.558386_pt1 | contig 10734 bp, 7 predicted proteins | sample MGYA00245074_ERZ653621 | MGnify/ENA primary metagenome ERZ653621 (study PRJEB26926, sample SAMN06165020) | human gut metagenome | biome: ENVO:00009003; feature: ENVO:2100002; material: ENVO:00002003...
CGAGATAGGCTCCGGTCTCGTGGGCTCGGAGATGTGTATAAGAGACAGCATGAAGACTGCGTAAATATCATTATGAAGGACCTTATTAAGCTGATGGAGCCTAAATATATTGAGGTTTGGGGCAAATTCCTGCCGCGCGGCGGTCTGTCCATCGATCCGTATGCCAACTACGGCAAGCCGGGAACCGAATGGGAGCAGGCTGCAAAGAAGCGTCTTTTCATGCATGATATGTATCCCGAAACAGTTAATAACAGATAAAAAAATTTTGAGCTGTTGCGTAATGCGGCAGCTCTTTTTTTGCTCCCAGCGAAGAACTCAGCGGATAAAAACTATTTTTAGACAGCTTAAGTTAGCGGAAGCTAATCGAAGACTGGTTTTAACAAATTTTTTTCGATAAACACTAATACAGCACTTTATTTCTTAATTAGAGTATGCTATAATGAGCTATAGACAAATAATTCATTTATTTGTATTGAATCTGTGGGACACGAAAAGTACCACGAGGGACAAAACACGTCAAGGGATGTAACTGGTTATGGATAGTATTATTAATCTGCAAAAGAAAATTGTACCGGAGCTGACAGATCTGCTCGTACAGCGTTACCAGATTCTGCGTCAGGTGAGCCACGAAGCGCCGATAGGCCGACGTGCGTTGGCTGCAAGACTGGGACTCAGCGAAAGAGTGCTGCGTGCTCAGGTTGATTTTCTCAAGAAAAGCGGTCTGCTGGATTTTTCCTCCAGCGGCATGAGTGTAACTGATGAGGGAACGGATATTCTTAAGGAGCTGGCGGATTATGTACGCAAGCTGCAGGATATTTCGTTTTTGGAAAGTACTCTCAGTGATACGCTGAAGATTGGCAAGGTTGTCATTCTCCCCGGTGATTCGGACCAAGAGGATGTTGTCAAACGCGAAATCGGCCGTACTGCAGCACATATTCTCAGCAAGCTGCTGAGCGATGGCAATAAGCATATAGTTGCTGTCAGCGGCGGAACTACTATGGCAGCGATGGCAGCCAATGTTTCCGGCTCCCAGCCTAATACGGTGGTTGTACCGGCACGCGGCGGCTTGGGTGATAATGTAGAACTGCAGGCCAATACGATTGCAACTGTCCTGGCGCAAAAGCTCGGAGCATCCTACCGTCAGCTTTACGTTCCCGACTGTGTAAGCGAGGATATCTTAAACAGTATTCTTAAAGAGGATATCGGTGTGCGCGCTGTCGTTGATATTATCAAGCAGGCGGACATTCTTGTCCACGGTGTAGGCCGTGCCAGTGTTATGGCAAGACACAGACGCTTAGGCAGCGAGGTAATTGCCAAGCTGGAGGCAGATGGTGCTGTAGGCGAAGCGTTTGGTCAGTACTGTGCTTTAGACGGCAGACAGGTTTATATGACTAATAACGCCGGCCTGATGCTGCAGGATTTGCAGCACATCGGCACAATTATCGGTATTGCCGGAGGTAAATCGAAGGCTGCCGCAATTTTATCGGTTATCCGTGCTTCCAGACAGGATATTCTGATTACCGATGAGGCTGCAGCGCATGAAATCCTTAAAATGGCCAAGGAGTAATAAGCAAGCGCCGTTCTTTAAGTATTAATTTGTTACTGAGCACATTTGTGCAAAATTTAGATTCTCTTAAAATTAAGGAGGAAATTATTATGACAAAAGTAGGTATTAATGGTTTTGGCCGTATCGGCCGCGAGGTTTTCCGTGTAGCATTCAACAATCCTGAGGTGGAAATTGTTGCTGTCAACGATCCTGGCGACATCACCGCTTTGGCTCACCTGTTGAAATATGACTCTATCCATGGCACTTTCAACCATGAAGTCAGCATTGAAGGCAACTATATTATTGTTGACGATCGCAAAATCGAAGTATTCGCTTGCTTGGATCCTGCACAGATTCCTTGGGGCGAAGCTGGTGCTGAAATTGTTGTAGAATCCACCGGCCGTTTCACCGAAGCTGCAAAGGCTGGAGCTCATCTGCATGACACTGTTAAAAAGGTTATCATCTCCGCTCCTGCAAAAGGCGAAGATATTACCATCGTTATGGGTGTTAACGAAGACAAATATGATCCTGCAAAACACAACATCATTTCCAACGCTTCCTGCACCACCAACTGCTTGGCTCCGTTCACCAAAGTATTGCTGAACAAATTCGGTATCGAAAGCGGTCTGATGACCACTGTTCACTCCTACACCAATGACCAGAGAATTCTGGACCTGCCGCATAAAGACCTGCGCCGTGCCCGCGCTGCTGCTTGCTCCATCATCCCGACCACTACCGGTGCTGCAAAAGCAGTTGCTCTGGTTCTGCCGGAACTGAAAGGTAAACTGAACGGCTTCGCAATGCGCGTTCCGACTCCGAACGTTTCCATCACCGACCTGACCGTTCTGCTGCAAAAAGACACTACTGCCGAAGAAATCAACGCAGTGCTGAAGGAAGCTGCTGAAGGCGAGCTCAAAGGTATCATGGGCTACAGCGACGAACCGCTGGTATCCCGCGATTACAACGGCTGCCCGCTGAGCTCCATTATCGACGGCCTGTCCACCATGATGGTTGGCCCGCGTATGGCTAAGGTTGTAAGCTGGTACGACAACGAATGGGGTTATTCCAACCGTGTAGTTGACCTGGCTGCATATATTGCTAAAAAAGGTCTGTAATAAAGGAGATTCTTATCCGTGGATAAAAAAACTGTACGTGATTTAGACGTTGCCGGTAAAAAAGTACTGGTACGCGTAGATTTTAACGTTCCTCTGAATGATAAAGGCGAGATTACCGATGATACTCGTATCACCGCATCTCTGCCGACCATTCAATATCTGCTGGAGCAAAAGGCTGCTGTTATTTTAATGGCACATCTCGGCCGTCCTAAAGGACAGGTTAAACCGGAATTGTCTTTGGCTCCCGTAGCTAAGCATTTGGGCATGCTGCTGGGCAAAAAGATTCTGTTTGCTCCGGACTGCGTTGGCGATGCTGCACAGGCTGCTGCCAGCAAGCTGAAGCCGGGCCACATCTTGCTGCTGGAAAACCTGCGTTTCCATAAGGAAGAGGAAAAGAACGACATGGAATTTGCCGAAAAGCTGGCTTCTTTGGCAGATTTGTATGTCAATGATGGCTTCGGTGTATCTCATCGCGCACACGCTTCTGTAGAAGGCGTAACTCACTTCCTGCCTGCAGCTGCAGGCTTCCTGCTGGAAAAGGAAATCCAGTATGTAGGTCAGGCTGTAACCAATCCGCTGCATCCTTTCGTTGCTATTATCGGCGGTGCTAAGGTAAGCGACAAAATCGGCGTTATCAGCAACCTGCTTGATAAGGTTGATACCCTGCTTATCGGCGGCGGTATGGCTAACACCTTCCTGGCTGCACAGGGCTACAAAATGGGCAAGTCCCTGGTAGAAGAGGATAAGCTGGACCTGGCTAAAGAGCTTCTGGCTAAGGCTAAGAAAAATAAAGTAAATATGCTGCTGCCTACCGATTTGGTAATGGCTGCTGCATTTGCTCCCGACGCTGAGCATGTAACAGAAAAGGTGAAAAACCTGAATCAGGCTTATATGGCTCTGGATATCGGTGCGGAAACCAGCAAGGCTTATGCGGAAGCTTTGGCTGACGCTAAGATGATTGTCTGGAACGGACCGATGGGCGTTTTCGAAATGGACGCATTCTGCAAGGGCACCGAGGCTGTAGCGAAGGCTGTAGCTAAGAGCCGTGCTACCAGCATTGTCGGCGGCGGCGACAGCGTTGCTGCTATCGAAAAGCTGGGCCTGGCTAAACGCATTACCCACATTTCCACCGGTGGCGGTGCATCTCTGGAATATCTGGAAGGCAAGGTACTGCCCGGCGTTGCTGCGCTTGATGACCTGCGCCGCAAAATGATTGCCGGCAACTGGAAAATGCACAAAACCGTAAGCGAGGCTGTAGAGCTTGCTGAGGATATTGTTATGGAAACTAACGGTACCTTGAACGAGGTTGTTATTTTCCCGCCGTTCACCGCACTGGAAACTGTTGCGGATGCTATCGACGGCAAGCACGTAGGCTACGGCGCACAGGATTTGCATTGGGAAGACAAGGGTGCCTTCACTGGCGCTGTTTCCGGTGCGATGATTGCCGATATCTGCGCTGAATATGTTCTCGTTGGTCACAGTGAACGCCGTACCATTTTCGGTGAGAACGAAAAAATTGTTGCCAGCAAGATTATTGCCGCTTACCGCAATGGTCTGAAGCCGATGCTGTGCGTTGGTGAAAATCTGGCTGAGCGTGAAGCAGGCAAAACTGCCCGCAAAATCAATATGCAGCTGAAGAGCGCTCTGCGTGTAATTTCTGCAGAGGATGCAGAAAACCTTGTTGTTGCTTATGAGCCTATCTGGGCTATCGGCAGCGGTAAGGCTGCTACTCCGGAGGACGCTTTGGAGGTATGCACCCTGATTCGTGAAAAAATCGGCAAAATCTTTACACCTGATATTGCCCGTAAGGTTCGCATTCTTTATGGCGGCAGTGTTAATGAAAAGAACGCTGCTTCCTTCAACCTCAGCGGTATTGACGGTGTGCTGGTAGGCGGTGCAAGCTTGAAGGCTGACACCTTTGCCGCAATCGTAAGAAGCTTTTAATAAGACCTCGGAGAAAGCACCTGTTGCTTTCTCCTTCGTCTTTAGGAATTTGATAATGAAAAAACCAGTTTTACTAATGATTCTTGATGGTTGGGGCATTGCTCCCGCAGATAAAACCAACGCTGCGGCTATGGCAAAAACCCCTAACCTGGACAGTTATTTTGCAAATTATCCTCATACAACCTTGGAAGCAAGCGGCAAGGCTGTAGGTCTGCCGGCAGGCCAGATCGGCAATTCTGAGGTAGGTCATCTGAATATCGGTGCCGGCCGTATTATCTACCAGAGCCTTACACGCATTGACAAGGCAATTGAGGATGGCGATTTGTATAAGAACGAAGAGCTCAGCAGGGTGATGGACGAAACAAAGCAGGCAGGCAAAGCGCTGCATCTTCTGGGACTGTTATCCGACGGCGGCGTCCATAGCCATATTGAGCATCTTCTGGCACTTATCTGCATGGCGAAGGTTAAAGGCTTGACCGATGTTTATGTGCATGCCTTTCTTGACGGACGTGATGTCGGTCCGAAAACAGCGCTGGAATATATCCATGAGCTGGAAGAGGGCATGGCGCAGATTGGCGTAGGCAAGATTGCTACCGTCAGCGGACGCTATTACGCAATGGACCGCGACAAGCGCTGGGAGCGCGTGGAGCGTGCCTATAAAGCACTGGTGCTGGGCGAGGGCGGCAAAGCTGCAAGCGCTGCTGCCGGTGTAGAAGCATCCTATGCCGCAGGCGTAACGGACGAGTTTGTTGAGCCCTTCACTGTTGACGGCGTAGACGGCAAAATCACTGCCGGTGACGGTGTGATTTTCTTCAACTTCCGTCCTGACAGAGCGCGTGAAATTACCCGTGCGCTGCATGATGAGGATTTCCCGTATTTTGCACGTCCCGAGGGCGTACGCCCTGTAAATTATGTGTGCATGACGCAGTATGATGCAACAATTACCGCACCGGTAGCCTTTCCTCCGGAGGAGATTAAGGATACCTTGGGTGAGGTGTTGGCACAGCATGGACTGCACCAATTGCGCATTGCGGAAACCGAAAAATATGCGCATGTAACCTTCTTCTTCAACGGTGGTGTGGAAGCTCCGAATGCTAATGAGGAGCGTATTCTGATTCCTTCGCCGAAGATTGCAACCTATGATTTGCAGCCGGAAATGAGCGCCGAAGAGGTTACGCAGGCACTATTGGCAGAGCTGGATAAGGATAAATTTGATGCGATTATACTGAACTTTGCAAATCCGGATATGGTTGGTCATACCGGTGTGCTCAGTGCTGCGATTACCGCTATGGAAAAGGTGGATGACTGTGCCGGCCGTATTGTACGCAAGGTGCTGTCTCTTGGCGGCAGCGTGTGCATTACCGCGGACCACGGCAACTTGGAGAAGATGGCCGAAAGCGATGGTTCGCCGAACACCGCGCATACCACCAACCCTGTACCGTTTATTTTAGTAAGCAAGGAGCAGCATAAACTGCATAACGGCATTTTGGCCGATATTGCACCGACGCTGCTGCAGCTGCTTAATATTAAACAGCCTGCCGCTATGACAGGTAAAACTTTGATAGACTAATCATGAGGTGATAAGAAATGGCAATGATTACTGAAGTTTACGCTCGCGAGATTCTGGATTCCCGCGGCAATCCGACCGTAGAAGTTGAAGTATGCCTGGAAGACGGCGCAATGGGACGCGCTGCTGTTCCTTCCGGCGCATCTACCGGCGTACACGAAGCTGTAGAGCTGCGTGACGGCGACAAAGAGCGTTACCTGGGCAAGGGCGTTACCAAAGCAGTTGATAATGTTAACGACATTATTGCCGAAGCAATTATCGGCTTAGACGCAACCCGCCAAACCGAAATTGATGAGCTGCTGGTTCGCTTGGACGGCACTCCGAACAAAGGCCGCCTCGGCGCTAACGCTATTCTCGGCGTTTCCATGGCTGTAGCAAAGGCTGCCGCTGCTTCCGTAGGCCTGCCGCTGTACCTGTACTTAGGCGGTGTTGCTGCCAAAGAGCTGCCTGTTCCGATGATGAACATTTTAAACGGCGGCGAGCATGCTGACAACAACGTTGATATTCAGGAATTCATGATTATGCCGGTTGGCGCTAAATCCTTCAGCGAAGCACTGCGCATGAACGCTGAGATTTATCATAATCTGAAGGCACTGCTGAAGGAAAAAGGCCTGAGCACTGCTTTGGGTGATGAAGGCGGTTTTGCACCGAACCTGAAATGCAATGCAGATGCAATCGAGGTTATTCTCGAAGCAACCGAGCGTGCAGGCTATAAACCCGGTAAAGACATCGTTATGGCGATGGACGTTGCTTCCAGCGAATTCTATGTAGACGGCAAATACAAAATGACCGGTGAAGGCGTAGAAATGACCAGCGAAGAAATGGTTGATTATCTGGCAGGCCTGTGCGAGAAATATCCTATCATCTCCATCGAAGACGGTATGGCTGAGGATGACTGGGATGGTTGGAAGAAGCTCACCCAAAAGCTGGGCAAAAAAGTTCAGCTGGTTGGCGACGACCTGTTTGTTACCAACGAAGAGCGTCTGGTTCAGGGCATTGAAAAGGGCGTAGCAAACGCTATTCTGATTAAAGTAAACCAAATCGGTACCTTAACCGAAACCTTCAATGCTATTGAAACCGCTAAACGTGCAGGCTATACCTGCATCATCTCTCACCGCAGCGGCGAAACCGAAGACACCACTCTGGCAGATATTGCTGTTGCTGTAAACGCTGGCCAGATCAAGACCGGTGCTCCGGCTCGTACCGACCGTGTTGCTAAATACAACCAGCTGCTGCGCATCGAAGAGGATCTGGGCAAGGCTGCAAAATATAACGGCATGAAGGTTTTCTACAACATTAAATAAAATTTGACAAAGCAATATAATTGCGCTATAGTTAACTCGAAAAGAGATTGTGCAAATGTCATAGTTCGCACGCAAAAAGAAAAGCCCCGGGATTGCGCCTCGGGGTTTTTCATTTTAAGCTGACTGTGCGCTATTTTCGGTCTAACCATTTGCAAATATAATAGCTGATTATACCTGCCATATCAGAAAGAATAAGAGATTGAGTAAATTCTGCCATAATTTACCATTTTCCCGCTGGAAAGAGTCGCAGCAAATATAATATAAAATAATCTGTGAAAAAAATACTAGCTTTATAATTGGCTTTATGGTAAAATACTATGGTACAAAAATATGAGGAGGTAAGCTCTGTGATTGAAACTGTCTTGATGGTTCTTGAAGTTATCGTTTGCATAGCACTCATTGGCGCAGTTCTGCTGCAGTCCGGAAAAGGCGGCGGTATGGGCAGTACTTTCGGCGGCAGTGACGGTGCTTTTTTTGGCAAGGGCAATGATCTGGATACACTCATGGCGAAGGCTACGATTTATTTAGGTGTTGCATTTGCTGTTATTACATTGGCGCTGGCAAAAATCAACGCTTAAGGCTGACGGGATTTTCCTGTTTTCCGCACTCATCATGTTACCAAGAGTGCAACCGCACTCTTAAAATTTTAAATTTTTTTATAAAAAGAAAGGGGTTTGGGTCTTGAATTTCTTAATGATCTCCATTGTTGTCGGCCTCATTGCACTCGCAGTTGCACTGATGCTGAGCAGCGCAATCGGTAAGGCTCCTGCTGGTACAGCACGTATGCAGGAAATTGCCGGTTACATCCACGAGGGCGCTATGGCGTTCCTGTTCCGCGAGTACAAAGCACTGTCTGCTTTCGTAATCGTTGTTGCTATCGTAATTTCTATGTTCTTATCTCCGCTTACTGCAGTATGCTTCGTTGCAGGTGCAGTATTCTCCGTATGTGCAGGCTACATCGGCATGACCGTTGCTACCAAAGCTAACGTTCGTACTGCTGCAGCTGCTCAACATGGCGGCATGCCGGAAGCTCTGAAAATTGCTTTCTCCGGCGGTGCTGTTATGGGTCTGGGCGTAGTTGGTCTGGGTATCGTTGGTGTTGCTGCTGCTTACATGCTGTTCGGCAACATTGATATCGTTACCGGCTTCGGTCTGGGCGCAAGCTCCATTGCATTGTTCGCTCGTGTTGGCGGCGGTATCTATACCAAAGCTGCTGACGTTGGCGCTGACCTGGTAGGTAAAGTAGAAGAAGGTCTGCCTGAGGATGACCCGCGTAACCCGGCTACCATCGCTGATAACGTAGGCGATAACGTAGGCGACGTTGCAGGCATGGGCGCTGACTTGTTCGAATCCTATGTAGGTGCTATTATCTCCGCTATTACTCTGGGTGCTGTTGCATATCCCGGCGGCGAAGGCATTATGTTCGTATTCGAGCTGGCTTTCGCTGGTATCATTGCTTCCCTGATTGGTGTATTCTATGCTCGCAGCAGCAAATCCACCAATCCGCAGGCTGCTCTGAACCATGGTACCTATGTTGGCGGCGTAATCGTAATTGCTGCTGCTTACTACCTGTCCACTTCCATCTTCGGTAACGCTGCTGCATTCGTAGCTATTGCTTCCGGTCTGGTAGTTGGTCTGTTAATCGGTAAAATCACCGAAATCTACACCTCTGCTGATTATGCTTCCGTTAAGAAGATTGCTGAGCAATCCGAAACCGGTCCGGCAACCACCATCATCTCCGGTCTGGCTGTTGGCATGTATTCCACCTTCCTGCCGATGATCTTCATCTGCGTTGGTGTAATCCTGGCATTCTTCACCATGGGCGGTGCTAAAGATGCAGGCATGGGCCTGTTCGGTATCTCCCTGGCTGCAGTTGGTATGCTGTCCACCACCGGTCTGACCGTAGCAGTTGACGCTTATGGTCCTATCGCTGATAACGCTGGCGGTATCGCAGAAATGTCCGAGCTGCCTCCTGAAGTACGTGAAATCACCGATACTCTGGACTCCGTTGGTAACACCACCGCTGCTATCGGTAAAGGCTTCGCTATCGGTTCCGCTGCTCTGACTGCTCTGGCTCTGTTCTCTGCTTATGCACACACTGTAGGCCTGAAAGCAATCGACCTGCTGAACCCTGTAACCCTGATCGGTCTGTTCATCGGTGCAACCCTGCCGTTCGTATTCGGTGCTATGACCATGGAATCTGTTGGTAAAGCTGCTTACCAGATGATCGAGGAAGTTCGTCGTCAATTCCACGAAATCCCCGGCCTGCTGGAAGGCAAAGCTAAAGCTGACTACCAAAAATGCGTAGACATCTCCACCGCAGCTGCTCTGCACGAGATGATTATGCCTGGTGTTATCGCTATCGTTGCTCCTCTGCTGGTTGGCTTCCTGTTCGGTACTGAAGCTCTGGGCGGCCTGATTGGCGGCTCCCTGGCTTCCGGCGTACTGGTTGCAATCCTGATGGCTAACGCTGGCGGTGCATGGGATAACGCGAAGAAATTCGTAGAAGCTTCCGGCCGTAAACATACTCCGGTTCATGATGCAACCGTAGTAGGCGATACTGTAGGTGACCCGTTCAAAGATACTTCCGGACCTGCAATGAACATCCTGATCAAACTGATGACCATTGTATCCCTGGTATTTGCTCCTGTACTGGCAGCAAACGGCGGCATTCTGCTTGGCCTGTTCAAATAATTTTATAGTTAAGCTATAATCCACGCTGCTGCAGCATTAGCTGCAGCAGCTTTTTTGTTCTGTCGCACAAATTTGAAGCTGCTTAATTTTCAAATATTGTACGCTCGTAGGCAGATATTTTCTTTTAAAAAGAATGAGTGTAACACTAAAGTAAATTTAACGTAAAAACAAGATAGGATTAACAAAAATACTTGCACTGAATATCAATGCATGGTATAATGCAATTATGGTAAGGAGATTGAGATACTCTACTTTCCATTACTATTGCTTTATAAATCATTGCAAAGGAAAAACCGGCAAAGGATGACAGAGGAAACAAGGCAACTCTTGAGCGGAATTTGCGGGAGACTCCGGAAGGTGATTTGTAAAAATATAATATTGGCAGTTTGATAATACTGCTACTTCCTGAGGAGGAAACAACAATGAAAAAATCCTTAGTACTCGCTATGGCTATGGCACTGGGCGTAACCGCTTCTGCTTATGCTGCAAATCCGTTCTCTGACGTACCGGCTGGCCACTGGGCTTATGACAGCATCAACAAACTGGCTGCTGCTGGCGTAATCG
>ENA-OZEP01000964-OZEP01000964.1-human-gut-metagenome-genome-assembly--contig:-NODE-964-length-10696-cov-4.859036_pt1 | contig 10696 bp, 8 predicted proteins | sample MGYA00245074_ERZ653621 | MGnify/ENA primary metagenome ERZ653621 (study PRJEB26926, sample SAMN06165020) | human gut metagenome | biome: ENVO:00009003; feature: ENVO:2100002; material: ENVO:00002003...
ACGAGATAGGCTCCGGTCTCGTGGGCTCGGAGATGTGTATAAGAGACAGGTGGGCGACCTGTCCGACAAGGCCAGCGGCAAATACGACATCATCACGGCCAACATCGTGGCCAACGCCATCATGTCGCTGGCCCCCGCCGTCCCCGGCCTGATGGCCGACGACGCCGTCTTCATCGCCAGCGGCATCATCGACAGCCGGAAGGATGAGGTCATCGCCGCGCTGGAAGCCGCCGGCCTCGCTGTGCTGGAAGTGAAGGAGAAGCGCGGCTGGGAGTGCATCGTCTGCAAAAAAGCGTAAAATTTTTAACGGGCTTGCCCTCTCCGTCATTGCTTACGCAATGCCACCTTTCCCAAAGGGAGAGGCTTAAAGCTGACCGTTGCGTTTTTGGCTCTCCCTTTGGGAGAGCTGTCACCGAAGGTGACTGAGAGGGCAAGGACGCTCAAGGAGGAACCATGCCGCACCGTTATTTTACCACTGAAATTTCCGACGGTACCGCCGTGCTGCGGGGGGCCGACGCCCACCATCTCTCCCGCGTGATGCGGGGCAAACTGGGGGACACCGTCATCCTCTGCGACGGCAGCGCCGTCGAGTATACTGCCACCATCACCGGTTTCGGCGACGAGACGGTGGAGTTCAGCGTGGAGCCGGGCTACCCCAGCGCCGCAGAACCCACCGTGGACGTCACCCTGCTGGTGGGCTACCCCAAGCAGGACAAGCTGGAGCAGGTCATCCGCCACGGCGTCGAACTGGGCTGTGACCACTTCATCCCGTTTTTCAGCCGCTACTGCGTGGCCGCGCCCAAGAAGGAAGAGCAGAAAAACGAGCGCTACAACCGCATCGCCTTTGAAGCCGCCAAGCAGTGCGGCCGGGGCATCCTGCCGGATGTGGCCCTTCCGCTGCCCAACTTCGGGGCCGTCTGCCGCAGCCTCGACCAGTATGACCTCGTGCTCTTCTGCTACGAGTGCGGCGGCGCACCCCTGCGCCAGCTTCTGGCTGAGGCCACGCCCGCCGATGGCGAAAAGCTGAAGATCGCCATCATCACCGGCGCAGAGGGCGGCTTCGCCGCCGAGGAAGCTGAGATGGCCGCAAAAGCCGGCGCAAAGACCGTCGGCCTCGGCCCCCGCATCCTCCGCTGTGAGACGGCCCCGCTGGCCGTCGTCTCTGCCGTCATGACCCTGACGGGGAATCTTGAATAAGTTCTGACATCAGAAACGGCGTCCCGCCGAGGTGGGACGCCGTTTCTCATTTATTCTGCATCTGCATCCCGCAGGGCCTTTTTGATGGTCAACAGGTTCTGTGGGCTCATGGAGAAGCTGCGCAGGCCGAGGTGGAGATACTGGGTCGCGTTGACGGCATTGCCGACGGCGAGGCCGCAGATGGTGACGGGGATGTCCGCTTTCCTGGCGGCGTCCACCACCATGGCGATGAGCTTTTTCATGGCCGGGCTGGCGGGACGGTAGTAGTGCTCGGCAATGGCCAGTTCCCGGCTCACCGCGTGGGTGTACTGGGTCAGATCGTTGGTTCCGATGACGAAGAACCGGCAGCCGTGAGCCGTGAAGTCCTCTGCCGTCAGGCAGGCGGCGGGCACGCTGAGCATGACGCCGAAGGGGACATCCGGCTCGAACTCCACGCCCCGCTCGGTGAGCTTGCGGCGGCAGTGGTCCACCACCTGCATGGCGGAATCCCAGTCCTCAATGTCTGTCACCATGGGGAACATGACCCGCAGCGGGCCTTTTGTGGCGGCACGCATGAGGGCGCAGATCTGAACTGCCATCTGGGGCAGATTGCGCAGGCTGCTGCGGATGCCCCGCAGGCCCAGCTTGGAGGACTGGACGCCCTGATAGGCGTCGGCCATGGTGCGGTCAGCACCGAAGCCGAAGGTGCGCACCGTCACCGTCCTGCCCCTGGCGGCGGCGAGGCAGGAGGTGTAAAACAGATACTGCTCCTGCTCGTCCATGGCGTGGCCGGGCATCATCATGTAGCTGCTGCGCAGCAGGCCCACGCCGGACGCGCCGGACTCCATCGCGGTCCCCACGTCCTCGGGGCCGAAGCAGTTGGCCAGAAGCTCGAATTCTTCGCCGTCCCGGGTGCGGTTGGGCAGCTCAAGCTGGGCGTTCAGCTCCTCGTTCTGGCGCTGCATCTCGCAGATGCAGGTGATGGCTCTCTGCCGGGCGGCGGCATCCGGGTCAAGGATGCACTCACCCTCGGTGGCGTTCAGGATGACCTCGCGGCCGTCGCAGTCTTTCAGAAAATCTTCGCCCACCTGGGTGATACCCGGGATGTTCAGCGAGCGGGCGATGATGGCCGCATGGCTCTGGCCGCTGCCCTCGGCGGTGATGAGGCCGAGGATGCGGCCCGCCGGGACGCTGAACAGATCGGTGGGCATGAGCAGGTCAGACGCAAGGATGACCGGGTGGTCGAGGGCCAGCCAGCTGCGGAGCCGGTGGCAGAGGATGTTGGTGATGCGCTGGGTCACGTCGAGGATGTCCACGCTCCGCAGCTGCATGTAGGCGTTGTCCTTCATGGCGGCCAGCTGGGCGGCGTAGCGGCGGCCCACACGGTCCATCGCCTCGGCGGCACCGACGCCGGCTTTTATCTGGAAAGCCACCTCATTCATGAAGCCCTCGTCTTCCAGCATCATGCTCTGGAACAGGAAGATGGCCTGCTCCGAGGGCGCGGCGCGGCCAGCCATCTCGTCCAGCTCCTGCTGAGCGACCTTGATGGCGTCTTCCAACGCCTGCTTTTCCTGTTCGGGGTGGAAAGGCCCCTCGCCGAACACCAGCGGCGGGCGGTCCAGCCGGCTGACCTGACCCAGCACGAGGCCGGGCGATGCGGTAAAGCCCTTATATACCTTCATGTTTCCATCTCCTCCGGCGGCACTCTGCCGGTCAGCGCCCGGCAGACCAGTGCCTGCAAAAAGGTGTTGGGCAGCAGAGCGGCCCGTGCGGCCTGCGCCGGGCCTGCTTCACCCTCGAACAGCGGCTCGAAGCTCCTGAGGCGCTCGAAGTCGCATTTTGCAAGGAAAGCTTCTCCCAAAGTACGGGTGGTGTAGTAGGGGGCGGGGTCTACGCCCACGTCCTCAGCCACGGCTTCCAGCGGGGCAAGCTCTGCATCCGAGAGTTTTGCCAGCAGGAGAGCAGCGTCTGCCGTCAGGGTGGAGGGGTGCTTTTCCCGCATGTCCTTCTGGACGGCCTCGAAGGCCGCATGGAATGCGGCAGCATCCGCGCTGCTCTCAGCCCCGCTGTCCACAGCGTAGGCACAGCCCCGCAGCCGCCCGAAGGCCCGCAATGTATCGTGGTAGCCCAGCTCGATGTTCCGCCGGGCGGTGGCGGGCTCGAAGTGGAGGATGTCGCCCAGCTCCCAGTAGCTTCGGATGAGGGTGGTGGGCAGGCCGGTGCGGTTGGGGCGGGTGATGCCCACACCCTCCAGGTCTACACAGACCAGCTCTTCTGCGCCCATCTTCTGAGCCAGCGCGGTGGGCATATTGTCCCGGTAGCCGCCGTCGAGGTAAGACACCCCGTCGATGGTGTGGGCCCGCAGGGCGGGGAAGCAGGCTGCAGAGGCCAGCAGGTAGTCTTTCACCTTGCCCTCGGGGATGTCTTCCAGCGGAAGCTCCCGGGCCTTGAGGGTCTTCTGCTCCACGGTCACAAGGCCCAGCCGGATGGGGCTTTTGCGGAGTTTATCTTCGTCCAGCACCCGCTCGACGATCTCTTCCAGCGGAGTGACGTCCATGCCGCCCTGAGTCACAGCGTCTTTGAGGAATGCGTGCAGCTCGGAAAGCGGCGCATCCTCGGCGGGCAGCTCCATCACATCCTGGCTGCGGATGGTCAGCCACATGTCCCGGGCCGTCTCGTAGAGGTCGAGGGCGAACATGGCGCCGTTCAGGCTGCCGACGCTGGTACCCGTAATGATTTGGGGCCGCCAGCCCAGCTCGATCAGCGCCCGCCAGACGCCCACCTGATAGCTGCCGCGGGCGCCCCCGCCCGCCAGCACCAGCGCCTTTACGGGGGTGTTGTTCTGCGCCATGTTTTCTGCCTCCTTTGATGTGTTCCGGTTTTGCCTAGATTATAGCATATTTCCCGGGAGATTTCTCTCTGTTTTTGTAACAAAAAATGTGCTATAATAAATTCACCTTGCCAGAACGATTCAGGAGGACGACAGATGCACCGCAAGCAATGGATTTTCGACATGGACGGCACCCTTACCGACAGTATGACCGTGGTGTGGCAGGGCGCACCGCTGGAGCTGCTGCGCCGCTATGGCCACACCGCAAGACCCGGCATCCACGATGTTCTGCTGAGCATGGGGATGGTGGAGGGCGCGGAGTATCTCATCCGCACCTACGATCTGCCCCTGACCCTGCGGGACTACGAGCCTGCCATGCGGCAGGTCATCCGGGACCTGTACAAAAAAGTTGAGCTGAAGCCCGGCGTCCGGGAGATGCTGGCCCGGCTGAAAGCCGAGGGCGTGCGGATGTGCATCTGCTCCAACACCTGGGCAGAGCAGTGCGAAGAAGTGCTCACCCGGCTGGGCGTCGCAGACTATTTCGAGTTCTTCTACACCGCGCAGGGCGCAAAGAGCAAGGCCCACCCCGAGGTGTTCCGCGAAGTCCTCGAGCAGCTGGGCGGCAGCGAACCCGCCGACGCCGTTGTCTGCGAGGACGCTGTCTACGCCACCCGTACGGCCAGGCAGTGCGGCTTTTACCTCATCGACATCGAGGACGAGACCAGCGCTGCCGATAAGCCCGAATTGCAGCGCCTCGCCGACCAGTACATAACGGATTGGACGCAGCTGGACTGGACAAAATTATAAAGCAATGGGGAGGCTCTTCCGGGCCTCCCCATTGCTTTATCGGAACTGCTTTTCCAGATAATCTTTCAGCGCCGTGCGGGCTGCAGGCTCCCGCCCGCGGGGGACAGGGACCCGTGCGCCGCTCTGCATCCAGAACTCACCCGCCGCCAGCTGGGACACCGCCGCCAGATTGACCACATAGGAGCGATGAAGCTGGACGAAGCGCTCATCCGCCAAAAGCGGCTGGGCCACCTGTGCGAACGGCACCCGGACAGACAGGGACGGCACATCCTCGCCGCTGGCGAGATGGAAATGCACCACATGGTGGGTACACTCGAGGTATTCGATGTCCGCGAAGGGCAGCACCCGCAGACCCGACGCCGTGGCTACCGGGATGGCCGGGCCGTACTCCGGCTCGGTGGCCCGGGCCAGCAGAGCGTCCAGTTGTTCCGGCGGGACAGGCAGCAATAAGTACTGCATGGCGTCCACCCGGTAGGCGCTGTAGGCGTGGGCGGGCGTATGGGCCAGAAAAGCCAGCGGGCTGCGCCGCCCCCGGCTGCGGAGTGCAGCCGCTGCCCGCAGCGACGCGGCGGCTGCCGTGGACGGCAGCTCAATGAGGTACAGCTCGTACCGCTCCCCGGCGTCGTCCCGGGCCAGCAGGGCCTCCGGGCTGTCCAGCTGCTCGATGATGCAGGCGTCGTCCCGCCGGGCATAATAGTCGAGACACTGCCGCTCCACCCGGCTGCGGAGGACGCTGTCCGGGCTGCACACCGCGATATGAAATATCATTCCGAAGCCCCCTTTCGGGCCTGCCGCCGGCGCTTGCTTTTTCGGCCCGGCGGGAGTATCATTGCTATAAAAAACAGAAGGAGAAACTGCTATGGAAATGCCTCTCGTCAGCATCATCGTCCCTGTGTACAATGCCCAGAGCCACCTGAGCCGCTGCCTCGAAAGCATCTGCGGGCAGGAGTACAAGAACCTCGAGCTCATCGTCATCAACGACGGCTCCAAAGATAAGAGCCTGCCCGTCTGCGAGGAGTTCCGCAAAAAGGACAGCCGCATCCTGCTGGTGGACAAGGCAAACTCCGGCGTGTCCGACACCCGGAACCTCGGCCTGAAGCTTGCCGGCGGCAAGTACGTCCAGTTCGTGGACAGCGATGACTACATCGCCCTGGACTACACCGCCCGGCTGGTGGAGGCGGCAGAGAAGACCGGTGCCGACCTCGTCATCTCGCCCTACACCATGGTCATCCCCGCCGGGGCGTCGAAGCCGGAACAGGTGCTGGAAAAAATCCAGGACGACCTCGGCGTCATGCATGTTGCACGCCCGCCGGAGAACCGGGAATACGGTTTCCTGCCCGAGGGCGTCTACGACAAGGACACCTTCGCCCGCCGCCTGATGGACAAGCCTGCCTCTTACTTTTACAGCGTGCTCTGGAACAAGCTCTACCGCCGCGACATCCTCACCCGGCACGACATCCGCTTTACCAGCGAGATGCGCTGGGCCGAAGACCTCGTGTTCAACATGCAGTATATCCAGTACGCCGAAGTCTTTGCGTCCATCCCGCAGCCCGGCTACTACTACGTCCAGAACCCTCAGAGCATCTGCCACACCCAGATAAAGCCTGCCACTCTGGTGCAGAACAAGATCCAGGTGTTCCACTACTACAAGGACCTCTATACCCGGCTTGGGATGTATGAGCAGGTGCGGCCCCAGCTCTACAAATTCCTCATCGACATTGCCGAGAGCACTTACCCCTCCGGCCCCTTCAAGAAGGTCATCGATGAGGCGAAAGCCTACTGGAAAGAGCACAAGGCAGAGATCTCATCCTAAAGAAAAGCGGGAGGCCCCTGCGGGGCCTCCCGCTTTTCTTGAAATTCAACCTCTCACCGCTCCATCCCGCTGACACGGGCATGTCGCGGAGCTCCCCTAATAGGGGAGCCTTTTAGAGGAATTTTACGCTCCGATGGCGGCACACTTCTTGGCCAGCCAGTCGCGCTCGTCCTCGGTCAGGCGGGGAGCCAGCTTCTCGAAGACCTCGCGGTGGTAGGCGTTCAGCCAATCCAGCTCGTCGCGGCTCAGAACGCCCGGGACGATGGGGGAGGTGGCGATCGGCACGAACGTGATGGGGCAGAATGCCAGGAACTCGCCGTACTGGTTGGATGCTTTGTGGTAGCACTCCAGCTCATTCTCGATGCGGATGCCGACGACGCCGCCCTCATAGACGCCCGGCTCGTCGGTGACGATCATGCCCGGCTTGAAAACGGTGGTGTTGCGGCCGTTCAGGGCGTGGGGGCCTTCGTGGACGTTGCCCACGTGGCTGACGCTGTGTCCGGTGCCGCAGCGGTAGTTGATGAGGTGGCGCCACAGCGGCTCACGGGCGATGGTGTCCAGCATATGGCCGTCGCAGTAGTCCAGCCAGACAGCCCGGGCAATGTCGATGTGGCACTGTAAAGTCCAGGTGTAGAACAGGCGCTCGTCCTCCGTCAGCTCACCCAGCGGGTAGGTGCGGGTGATGTCGGTGGTGCCGTCCATATAGGTCGCGCCGCTGTCCACCAGCAAGAAGCCCTTCTTCTCGAGCTTTGCGTGGTCTTCCTCAGTGGCGTGGTAGTGCATCATGGCGGCGTTGGGGCCGTAAGCTGCAATGGTGCCGAAGCTCTCAGTCAGGAACTTGTCCTGTGCGCTGCGGTACTTGTGGAGGATCTCGTCGATGGTCAGCTCGGTCAGCTCTTCGCCGGCAGCCAGACGGTTCTCCAGCTCGATCTGGAAGCGCACCATAGCCACGCCGTCGCGGATGTGAGCCTCGCGGGTGTGAGCCAGCTCGACTTCGTTCTTGACGCCCTTCATGGGCAGCAGGGGGTCGGCCTCGTCCTTGACGGTCAGAGCCGGGTTGGCCTGCAGGGTCTGGTAAACAGCGTAGTTGACGGAAACGGGGTCGGCCAGAACGGTCTGCTCTTCGGCCTGGGCGGCGAGGAAGGTAAGCACATCGTCGTACTCAGCCAGCTCCACGCCGTTCTCCTTCAGCTCCGCAGCAGCCTCAGCGCTGACGCGGGCGGTGTCGATGAAGAGGGTCGCCTTATCGGGGGTCACATAGCAGTAAGCCATTGCATAAGGGGTGCATTGAATGTCCATCGCACGCAGATTGAGCAGCCATGCCAGATTGTCCAGCTTGCCCACCAGCTGTGCGGTGCAGCCCAGCTCAGAGAGCTTCGCACGCAGCTGGCCCAGCTTCTCGGCAGGGGAGAAGCCTGCGTACTCTTTCGGCAGGAGCCATGCCGGGGTAGCGGGCAGGGCGGGACGGCCCTCCGTCCACAGCTCGTCCTCGAGGTTCAGCAGCTTGATGGTGCCTTTCTTGGCGTCCAGTTCTTTCTGCAGACTGCGCACCAGACCGCAGGAAGCAGTCAGGCCGCAGAGGCCCAGCTTGCCGCCCTCGGGCAGGACTTTGCCGCAGTACTGCTCGGCGGTCGGCACGCCCGGCTCGCCCATCCGCATCAGCTGGATCTCCGTGCCAGCGATCTCCTTCTCGGCCTGAACGAAGTAACGGCCATCGGCCCAGACAGCGCTCCCGGTCATGGTGACGACGAAGTTGGAGTTCTCGCCGTGGAAGCCGGAGAAGTAGGTCAGGGCAGTGTAGTGGTCGGGCATATACTCGCTGGCGTGCGGGTCTCCCACCGGGATGAGGTAGACGTCCACGCCGTTTGCCTTCATGGCCTCGCGCAGGGCGGCCAGACGCTCGGGAACGGTATTCATGCTCATGTCAAAAAGCCTTCTTTCTTTATTATGCCGGAAAAACGTCCGGCGGCGATGGTTTGCTGTACCTTATTGTATCATTCCGGGGCGCAGAATGCAATTCGCAGGCATCATTTTGGTCCTGCCGCCCGAAAACGCAAGCAAATTGCAAAAAATGTTACAAATTTCTCATCAAAAAGGCCGGTTTGCCATTGACAGCCTTGTTATAATAGGAGTGTAGGAATTTTACGGGTCAGCACTCAGCGGCCCGGACTGCTTGTAAGGCCCGACGGGCCTGCTGGGCAGCGCCTTTGCGGCGTCTGCATAAAAGAAAGAGGCATTTCAGACTATGACCAAGATCGATATTTTCTCCGGCTTCCTTGGCGCCGGTAAGACCACCCTTATCAAGAAGCTCATCAAAGAGTCCTTTGCCGGCCAGAAGGTCGTGCTCATCGAGAACGAGTTCGGCGAGATCGGCATCGACGGCGGCTTTTTGAAGGAGTCCGGCATCCAGATCAATGAGCTGAACGCCGGCTGCATCTGCTGCTCTCTGGTGGGCGATTTCCGCGCCGCTCTGCAGCAGGTGGTGGAGCAGTACCACCCCGACCGCATCGTCATCGAGCCCTCCGGCGTCGGCAAGCTGTCCGATGTGACCCGCGCTGTCGAGGGCGTGGCCGAGCATCTGGATGTTCAGCTGAGCAGCTTCGTCACCGTGGCCGACGTCAACAAGGTCAAGATGTATATGAAGAACTTCGGTGAGTTCTACGACGACCAGATCAGCCACGCAAGCTGCATCATCCTGAGCCGCACCCAGAACGCCACCGAGGAGAAGATCGCCGCCGCTGTGGCCATGCTGCGCGAGAAGAACCCCACCGCTACCATCGTCACCACCGCCTGGGACGCCCTGACCGGCGAGCAGATCCTGAAGGCCATGTCCACCAAGGACGACTTCAAGGCTGAGTTGATCGCTATGGCTGCCAAGGCCAACGAGGAGCACGCCCACGAGGACGAGGAAGAAGAGCACGAACACCATCATCACCACGACCACGATGATGACCATGATGAGCATTGCTGCTGCGGCCATCATCATGATGACGACGACGATGATGAAGACGAGCATGAGCATGAGCATCATCACCACCACGACCATGATGACCACGACGAGCATTGCTGCTGCGGCCATCATCACCATCATCATGACCACGACGCCGATGAGGTCTTCACCAGCTGGGGCGTCGAAACGGCCAAGAAGTTCTCCAAGGCTGACATTGAGCACGCCCTCACCGAGCTGGACACCGGCAATTACGGCATGATCCTCCGCTCCAAGGGCATCGTGGACGGCGGCGCAGACGGCTGGCTGGAGTTCGACTACGTTCCCGGCGAGTGGGAAGTCCGCGCACGCGGCGCAGACGTCGGCGGCAAGCTGGTGGTCATCGGCTCCAAGCTGGATGAAAAGGCCATCGCTGCACTGTTCGGCTGCTGATCGACCCTGAAAGGATAAAAGATTATGGCAAATGAGATCCCGGTTTACCTGTTTGTGGGCTTCCTCGAGAGCGGCAAGACCAAGTTCATTCAGGAGACTTTTGAAGACCCCAACTTCGACTCCGGCGACAAGACCCTTCTGCTGGTCTGCGAGGAGGGCGAAGAAGAGTACAATGAGAAGAAGTTCGCCTTCCCCGGCGTGACGCTCTACAACCTCGAGGACAAGGCTGAGCTGAACCCCCAGAACCTCGCAAAGCTGGCCAAGGAGGCCGACGCAGGCCGCGTGGTCATCGAGTACAACGGTATGTGGATGCTGCAGGACCTGGCAAACAATCTGCCTGAGAACTGGATTGTCTACCAGTGCATCGCCACCGCCGACGGCACCACCGCGCTGACCTACGCCCGCGACAACTCCATGCGCGCGCTGATGCTGGACAAGATCGCCCGCAGTGAGCTCATCGTCTTCAACCGCGCCGAGGCCGTCAACAACGACGCCGCCCGTCAGGAGCTGCACAAGCTGGTGCGTCAGGCTTCCCGCAAGTGCGATATCGCCTACGAGTTTGCCGACGGCAGCGTGGCCTACGACGATATCCCTGATCCGCTGCCCTTTGATATCAACGCGGACATCATCGACATTCCGGATGACGATTTCGGCATCTGGTACATGGACTGTCAGGACGAGCCCCAGAAGT
>ENA-OZEP01000981-OZEP01000981.1-human-gut-metagenome-genome-assembly--contig:-NODE-981-length-10528-cov-7.202998_pt1 | contig 10528 bp, 6 predicted proteins | sample MGYA00245074_ERZ653621 | MGnify/ENA primary metagenome ERZ653621 (study PRJEB26926, sample SAMN06165020) | human gut metagenome | biome: ENVO:00009003; feature: ENVO:2100002; material: ENVO:00002003...
CTACACTTATGCGATCGTCGGCAGCGTCAGATGTGTATAAGAGACAGTCTATACATTGAGCGGTGGCTCAAGGTTCCCTATCAGACATCGAAAGGTGAAGTGATAGAGCGAACGATGGGAGTTCCCCAAGGTTCTGTGATAGGTCCGGTTTTGGCAAACTTGTTCCTTCATTACGTCTTTGACGAATGGATGTCGCGTAACTATCCAACGATTCCGTTTGAGCGTTATGCTGATGACACCATCTGTCACTGCGTATCGGAGAAGCAAGCGCAGTTCTTGAAAGCTGTTCTTATGAAACGCTTTGAGGAATGTGGATTGAAACTGAATGAGGAGAAGACAAAGATAGTCTATTGTAAGGATAGCAATCGAAGAGGTAACTCGGAGCATACTTCCTTTGACTTCCTAGGCTTTACCTTCAGACCTAGAAGTGCAAGAAACAGAAAGACAGGTCAAAATTTTACTGCTTTTCTCCCTGCAATAAGCAAGAAGTCGATGAAGAGGATTAAAGAAGCCGTAAGGGCTTGGAAACTGAATCGCAAGACTTTTGCTTGTTTGCTAGACATAAGTAATGAGGTTGATACGCAGATTAGTGGATGGATGAACTACTATATGAAGTTTGGTAGGTCTGAGTTCCGCAAGGTGTTGAATTACATCAATGAGCGACTAACCCGTTGGGTGATGCGTAAGTACAAACGCTTCTCCAAGGGTAAGAAGTTAGGCAGAGCGTATGAATGGCTTGTAGAATATGCGGCACATAACAGAAATGAGTTTTCACACTGGGTGAAGGGATTTGTACCTTATCCACGTCTAGGTTAATAAAGAATATAAACTAATAAACAAAAGAGTTAAGTACGAAGAGCCGTGTGATGGGAGACTGTCAAGCACGGTTCCGAGAGAAGGGAGGGTGAAATTCCCTCTACTTACTCGACATAAAATGGCAGCAATATGAAATATCCTATAGGAATACAGGACTTCGAACAAATCATAGAAGATGATTATGTTTATCTCGATAAGACGGCATTGGTCTATGACTTAGTGACTAAAGGTAAAATATACTTTCTAAGTCGTCCACGACGATTTGGAAAGTCATTGCTCGTTTCTACCTTGAAGTGTTATTTTGAAGGCAAGAAGGAGTTGTTCAAGGGGCTTGCCATCGACAAGCAGGAGAAGGAGTGGAAGCAATATCCAGTGTTCCACCTCGACTTTAATGGTAATAACTTTACTAATCCTGGTGTGTTGGAACAAACACTGATGTCTTTTGTGGAAAGACAAGAAGCAATTTATGGAAAGGATGAGTATAGTGTAACTTTGGGGGATAGATTTGTAAGTGTATTGCAGGAGGCTCATCGGAAGACTGGTCTCCGTGCTGTTGTGCTGATAGATGAATACGACAAGCCATTGCTGGATGTGCTTGATACGAATATTAAGACAACGATTGATGGTCAGGAGCGATTGCTCGAGGACTGGCATCGTGAAATCTTGAAAGGTTTCTATAGTGTCTTTAAGGCTGCCGATGCTTATTTGCAGTTTGTCTTGCTCACTGGTGTCACCAAGTTTTCGCAGGTGAGCGTGTTTAGTGGTTTCAACCAGCCTAACGACATCAGTATGGATGAGCATTATGAGGCACTTTGTGGCATTACGGAAGAGGAGTTGTATTCTACTTTCGAGGAACAGATTAAAGCAATGGCTGTGAGATATAAAACCACAGAGGAAGGAATGAAGCACAAGCTGAAGAGGAAGTTTGATGGTTACCACTTCAGTCCCAATATGCTTGATATCTACAATCCTTTCAGCATCTTGAATGCCTTTGGCAAGAATAGGCTTGATGATTATTGGTTCCGCACAGGTTCGCCAACTTATCTGGTTCGTTTGTTGACGCATTTCGACGAAAATATCAACGAAATCGTCAATAAGTATTATCCTGTAAGCAGCTTTATTGACTATAAGGCAGACAAAGAGGCACCTCTGCCAATGATTTATCAGAGCGGTTATCTTACCATCAAGGATTGGGAAATGGATACTAATTCCTATCTTCTGGATTTTCCGAATGATGAGGTAAAACATGGTTTTTTGACCATGTTGGCAACAAGTTATTTGAAACCTTCAGAATCTACGGATGCATGGGTTGTCCAGGTTGTAAAAGTAATGAAAGAAGGCGATTGCAAGGAATTGGAGAATCTCTTGACTTCTTTCTTTGCCAGCATTCCATACACGCAGCGTCGCAAGGATGATGAAAGAGAGAAGGAACGTTATTTCCAATACACATTCTATCTCGTATTGAGAATGATTAGCTGTTTCACGGTCTTTATCGAAAAGCAGCAAAGCGAAGGTAGGGTAGATTGCGTGGTAGAGACACAGAATTATATCTACATCTTCGAGTTCAAGCGTGATGGTTCGGCAGAGGAAGCCCTGAAGCAGATAGAGAAAATGGGCTACGCCAGGGAATATGCTGCAGATGGAAGAAAGATTTATCAGATAGGCTGCAACTTCTCATCGAAGACGGGAACCATTGATGGGTGGAAAATGAAGTAGCTGATCCAAAAACTACTTCGTTTTCCTCTTACTCGATTACCCGGTGTTCACCGTGTGGGCAATGCGTGTTCGTCACTTGTCCATTTTCTGCAAATAATTAACGGATTGTTCCCTTAAAATATCTAATAGTTTCTTTTATTTCATTCTTTTTTATTAATTTTGTGAATGGAAATAATAAAAAATATATGATCAAGATAAAATTATATATATTGAGTGTTTTGTTGCTGCTGGTTTCATGTACTGGAAATAAAGTCATAGATGAGCAGATAACTAGAGCAGATAGTCTGATGGAAACCAATTCAGATTCTGCTTTAGTAGCTTTAGGTATGCTTGATAGCCTAAGAAAGAACAATCCCAAGATGAGTAAAGCTCAACAGATGCGTTTTGATGTTTGTATGTTCTGATAGGAGAATGCAAGAAATAGAGTTCAATATGTTGGACTACTGCTTTAGATGTATGTTAAATTCAAAATATAAAAAAATATGAGAAAGTTATTTTTGTTATGCTTGATAATGCTTATATCCGTCACTACTATGGCGGAAGGCTATTCTGGTAAAATAATTTCTAGCAATAAACTGCAAGGACTGGCTGATGCAACAATTCAGCTTTTCAATAACAATGTGTTTGTTGGTGGATGCAAGTCTAAAACTGATGGCTCCTTTAGTGTGAATACTTCCCAAAAGGCAACAAGAATTTCTGTCAGCTATGTGGGACTTGAGTCTTATACCAGAAAGGATAGTCTCGGACTTCCTGAGAACTTGGGTGTAATTGCATTGTATACTCATAATGTTGGCTTAAAGGAAGTTACTGTCACGGGAACTTTAAAGCAAGAGACCTATAACAAGGACATTTACCTTATCACCGACTCTATGCGCAAAGGCACGGCAAGCAGTGGACAGCTGTTGGAGAAAATACCAGGCTTTTTGCGTGATTGGGAAAATGACAAGTTGCGTGTGAATGGAGAAGAGGATATTGTACTTTTGGTAAATGACGTGGAAAAATCCTCAGATTATGCTATGCGCATAAATCCTAAGCGTGTCAAAAAAGTGGAAATCACTTACAATCCTACAGGAAAGTATGAGGGAAGGAGAATGTTGCTGAACTTATCCTTGTTTGATGATTATATTGGCTGGGATTTTGTGCCTTATACGAATTTGCAATATGGCAAAAACAATATGAATCAGGAAACCGTAGGGGGATCTTATACATATAGTGTGAATAAATTGTCATTTAATATAACTTCGGCTTTTTCGAATGTTGTCAATAAGGAAAGTGATTCCTTCACTCGTATGTATGCGGATAATTATGAGAGAAGTTCTCAAGAATTCGATTCTGGTAATCCAAATAAAATCGGTAAAAAACTGGGGTATGACATATCTCTTGGTGCTGAATATCAATTGGCTAAGGGGCATAGTCTTTCTTTTCAGACCAAAGGAACTTTTAATCAGTCCTTGGATTCTACCATGTACTTTATTACGGAGAAGGATAATGGGAATGTGGCCCAATATGAGCAATGGAATAGAGACAAATATTATTCCAACGACTATAATGTGGGATTGTTCTACCGTGGAAGTTTTGGAAAATTATATGTCAGCAGTGATTTGACTTACGACTATTATAATGTTAGGGAGAAAAGAACTTATTGGAGTAATTCCAACTTGAGTGAAACCCCAACGTTGGGTGATAAAAATTATGTGTTTTATGATCTGAGTATAAGTAGGCCATTATCCAAACACTTCGATTTTTATGCAGACTATAACTTAGCGTGGAGAAAATATAATGATACGGATAGAAATACAGACGAATTAAAATATTGGTCTAAGAATATTCGCCATTTTATGTTAGCGATGCTTACTTGGCATCCAGTGGGTAGCTTTTATGTTAGCGGTGGTGCTCTTTGGCTTGGTAATTCTGATGATAATAACGTCGGACATATAGCTAACTATTCCTGGAGTCCTATGGGACGTTTGTTCTACAAGCCTTGGCGTATCGTAACTATCAGGAGCAATTTCCACATTTCAGCAATGTATCCTAATTTGGATCAATTAACTGCTACGGAATACCAAATAGATTCAAAGATGATTCATGGTGGAAATCCACTGTTGAAATCTTCAAGATTGATTTACTTGGATGCGACCATGAGTATAGATAAACTGTTTAACATAATATTTGTAAACTTTTATAACAAAGACATGAATGAGTCGCTTTATTATTCATTGTTACCAACAGGTATGGTGAAAGAAAGTTATAAAAATGCAGATTGGCATCGAATGATGTTCATATTGTCAGGGGATTACAAACTTTTCAAAGATTGTAATCTTGGTGTAAACCTTTCTTATTTCCATGATGTTGCATCTGTAGAGGAAGGTATCAAGAGAAAAGGTGATATTTGGAAGATGTATATGCAAGCCAGATATAAAATTAGCCCTTTAAAATTGAATGTGCAAGCATCTTACGATTTGAATTATGCTACAACTCCTACTTTGCAAGGTAAATATACGAAGCATCTAGGATATGCTAAAATAGTATTGAATAGATTGTTTTCAAATGGTAAACTTGAGGGGACTTTGACCGCTACGATGCCTGCCAATATTGGAAAGCGGAAGTTTGGATATGAATATCATTTGCCCTATTTTACAACTGTGACAAATTCTTCTAGAAATAGTACTTACGGTCCATACGTAGTATTGGGAGTTAAAATGTTCTTGCATGGCGGTAAGCAAGTGAGAATGAGACAAAATTCTTTCAATGTTGATGCAGAAAAATAATAAGGTAATGGATATTGATGCAAAATTAAAGGCAGTAGCCCTCAGCGATAATAAGTTGGGGCTACTGCAAGGCAAGTTGGGAGCGAGCATTTATTTCTTTGTGATGAGTAATCATAATGATAAAACTCTTCTCTTCTGAGTCTATGTTTCTATGTATATATTCTGTCATAATTGTAACTGTTTGAATAACAGGCGCAAATATAGCGAAAATACTCAAATCCGAGAAATAAATCGCGTTTAAATACTCAAATCCGAGAAATAAATCGAGTTAAAATACTCAAATCCGAGAAATAATATGCGTGAATGAATCTTTTTTCCACAGTATTTTGTCGCTTAATCAGTTCTGTTTCTGATTACTTAAGCCGATTTTTTTGTTATCGGATAAGCCCGAAAAACCGACGTTTAGACGCGTCTGGCAACAAATAGGCACGGTGACCCGAAAATGGAGGTTGCGAATATACATTTTTTTATATATCTTTGCAATCAATAAGAATCTTTTTTGTATAACCGATAAACATGTAAGGCTTATGAGACGGAAATTTCACAGTTTAACTTTTGTGTTCATGGCATTGTTGATGATGTTGATGACGTTCGCTTCATGCAGTAAAATCCAGGATTTGCTGAATGAGGGAGATGATGATGACGACGATAACGGCATTAATCCACCGGAACTCGTGGAAGGAAGAATGGAAGACATCGCTCTTTCGGGTATCGTGAGAGATGCCAGCGGCACTCCAATCGAGGGCGTGAGCATCGTGAGCGGCTCTTCTGCTGCTACTACCAATACCGATGGATTCTTTGAATTCGACCAGATTCAGGTAGTAAGTGTCCTGAATCGCTCAGTAGTGAGATTCAGCAAGGCGGGCTATTTTGATGTGGTGCGCTCTATGGATGCTGACGATGATGCTGCCGATGGCGCAAGCTGGGAGGTAGTGATGTGCAAGAAGGAGAACAATGATTTCACCAGCATCAAGACCTATTCTTCTTCATCCGACCAGACCCTGCAGGCTGGCGAAATGAAGATTGATATGCCGCAGGATGGATATAAGGTGGATGGCACCGGAGTCGGCTATACCGGAAAGGTGAAGTCGGAGATGGTGTATCTGGATCCTAACAATGAGCGATTCTCTGAGATGATGCCGGGTGGCGACCTCGCCGCTGTGCGTTCCGACAACTCCAGCGCCCAACTGGTTTCCTACGGAATGACCGACTTGAACATGTATGCCGAAAATGGCGACAAGCTGCAGCTCAAGGAGGGCAACAAGGCAAAGCTTACCTTCCCGATACCTGCCGGAATGGGCGAGAATCCACCTGCCAGCATCCCTTTGTGGAGCTTCAATGAGAAGACAGGACTCTGGGAGGAAGAAGGAAGTGCCGCATTGCAGGGAAATGTATATGTAGGAGAAGTGGCTCATTTCTCCTGGGTCAACCTGGATTATCCTGAAAAGCAGGGCACCGTTTATGGATATGTAAAGGATGATACCGGCAAGGTTCTGCCAGGTGTAAGATTGAGCATCGGACAGTTGCTGGCTTCTACTGTATCCAAATCGGATGGATATTATTCTCATGAAGTTCCTGCCAATACAGACTTCAGCATCACTGTGAAGGATCTGTATTATGGCGGCATCAACCAGAAGGTTTCTGTAAAGGTTCCTGCCCTCTCTCCGGGAGAAAGACGTCAGGTGGATATCACGCTGCCTCACCTGGTTCGCGTATATGGCAAGGTGATGAATGAGCGGGGCGACGGCATCCGCTCAGCGGTATGGGTGCAGACGGAAAAGGCTAAGACAGAAGTCCTCCAGACCGATGGGGATGGTAACTTCAATGTGTATGTACCGAAGGATATGAAGGGCAAGGCCACCGTACATGCCCGAACCTATCGGGGTGATGAGATTTCCAGGGACATAACCATCGAGGATAAGGATGTATATGTAGAACTGATTGTAAGCGGATCTGGAGGTGTCAATACCAATATGATCCACATCTTCTCTGATGTTCTGGGCAATGAAGAATGGCCTATACCAACCTATACGAATCCGATTAGCGGTGTGCTTCTTCTGGATGATAATTTGATGCTGATACCAGAAGAAAGAGCTAACATCTTGATGTCTATATTGGTAGCTCATTATGATAAGGAGAAGACTACCTATACGGATGGTGTAACAGCCAGCGTGGCTAATCGGACAGAGAAGCGCCTGTTCCAGACTATGGCGGGCAAGGAAATGAAGTGCACCGTACAGAGAAACGGCAATGATTTCGTGTTCTCACTGGAAGGAAATGGAGCCTTTGGCAAGGTATCTTTTGACGAAGATGATGCCGAAGATCTGGATTCTGATGAAAAATATGATGAGAATGCCAAGTTGGTTGGCAAGATGATGAGCTATCCGCTCCTGGCTACAGCCAAGACACTTCGCAACGTCAAGCCGGTAGATGCAGGCTTCCCTTCCATCACTCCACAGCTGGAGGCAAAGGCTCCTTTGGCACTGTTGATTACGGAAAGTCTTAAGCTGGGTAAGGGCGGCATCATTTATTATAATGGTGGAAGCAGCGACTATCAGAAGTTGAAGAATGCGGCAGCCAAGTTGGGCCTTACCAATATGGGAGAGGACAATGAGGATGGCTGTATGTCGGTAATCTTCTATTCGGCAAAGAAGAAGATTCTGATTACGCTGGATTATGATCCTGAGGCTACTGGCATTACTGACAAGACTACCTTTGAGGATGCTGATGATGATGCTCCTATTTCCATGACTATATTGGATGGTATATCAGAAGAAACGCTCCGTGCCATGATGGAGGATGATGCCGATGATACCCGCAGCACCCGCGTAGCAGCCCGCAAGCATCTCAATCCGATATCAAAATGTAAGTTTGACGGCCTTAAGAAGAAAAAAATATTCCAAAAGCTTGCCCGTTTGCGTTAATTTGCCTATATTTGCAGGGTAAATTCGTAGAAAACCAAACTTTCGCAGTCCTGGACTGCGAAAGTTCTGTAGGAAATAATAGAAATGATGAAAAAAGATAAGTTTTGCCTCTGGCAGGTGCTCCTGCCTCTCCTGCCTCTGCTGATTCTCCTGGCTTCCTGCCGGAAATCGGCAGAGGAAACTGCTGATAACCTGCGTATCGAAAAACTGCATCAGCTCGATGAACTCCTCAATGCGCAGTCGCCGCAGGCTAAGACGGAAATAGAAAAAGGTATGAAGCTGGCGAAAGACAGCCTCACGTTTTATGAGTATTATGCCAGGAAGGGAAGATGGTTCTGCCAGTCGGCAACGCCCGATTCTACGGTAGGCTATGTGGACCGCACCCTGCGCTTCGCCCTCCGTCAGCCCGATACTCCGCGCCGCAACGGACTTCTTGCCTATACCTACAACTGCCAGGGCATCAACTATCATAATTTTCATCGCAAGGCAGACGAGGTGGTTTCGCTCTACCAGTCTGCCTATGCCTATTCCATGCGTAGCGATGTGCAGCACCAGGCGCCTAGCATCTGTGCCAACCTGGGTGATGCCTATCTCTTCAAGAATCAGTTGCCGCAGGCTGCCTCCTGGTATCGCCGTGCGCTCTTTCTGGTAGATTCCCTCCAGCTGCCCAAGGAGGAGAATGTCTCCCTCTATGTGGGTCTGGCTACCATCTACCTGAAACTCAATGATTTTGATGCATCGCTCCAGTGCTATCAGCAGACGGAAGACCATCTCCCGCAGATGTCGCTGGCTATGCAGGCGTATTACCTGAACAATTACGGCAACTACTACTATTATAAGAAAGACTATGCCCAGTCGCTCCGCAAATTCCTGCAGCTGAAGCAGTTGCTGGAGAAGTACAAGAAGGGCGACTGCTTCGACATGTATCTCTGCAAGCTGAATATGGCAGATGTGTATCTCAATCTGGACAGCATTGCCCAGTCGGAGAAATATCTTGCCGAGAGCGAGCCTTTCATGGTGGCCAACCACGATCGAGAGGCGGTATATTACTGTAATACGATTCATATCGGTCAGGAGGTGAAGAAGGGAGATATGGCGGCTGTTACCCGCATTCTGGACAGCGAGAGACAGCAGTTCGGAGAGGATCTCAGCAATCTCGTAGCCTTCAATCTGCGCCAGATCCGCAATCAGTATCTGCAGCGATATTACCTCGCCAAGGGCGATTACCGCATGGCATTCGAGAATCTTCGCAGAGATATGCAGAAGAATGATTCGCTGGAGCACAACAGAATCAATATGAGAGCTTCTGAAATCATGGACCGCTTTACCCAGGATACGCTGAAACTGCATCACGACCTGGTGCTTGAGCACAAGACGGCACAGCTGAACCAGACCCGCTTCATCGCCCTGGCGGTGGTGCTGCTGATTCTGCTGCTGTGCATGTTCTTCGTCATCAAGAGCATGTGCTCCGGCAAGCGGCTCGAAGAGAGCAGGCATCGCGTACTGCAGTTGAAGTTGGAAGGGGCTAGAAACCGAATCTCCCCTCATTTCGTGTTCAATGTCCTCAACAACAAGATTCTGCATGCCGGTACGGCGGAAGCCGACGAACTGATGGGGCTTGCCCGGTTGATACGCAGCAACCTCGACCTGTCCTGCCAGCCGAAGGTATCTCTGGCTGCAGAGATTGGTTTTGTGAAGCAATATCTGGCGGTGGAAACTCCGCTGATGGGCGATGATTTCGATTTCTCGCTGCAGATAGATCCCGAAGTGGATGTGGAGAATACGTATATCCCGTCGATGTTTGTCCAGATTCTCGTAGAGAATGCCCTGGTTCACGGACTGAGAGGCTGGGAGGGAAGGAAGATCTTGCAGGTAAAGGTAGGCAGAAAGCAGCCGGGCTATACCGTGGTTTCCGTGCTGGATAACGGCAGGGGATTCGATATCCGCCAGAAGGGGAAGAAGCGTACCGGACTGGGCATCATCACCCAGACCCTGGCAGTGGTGAACGAGCATAATCGCCACAAGATGACCTTCTCGCTGCAGAACCGGAAGGCAGAAGATGGAAGCGTGGCTGGATGTCTGGCGCAGGTATGCATACCCGATGGCTTCGTGATATAGCAGGACTTGCGGAATTTGAATATAAACAACTAAAGTTTCGCAAGTGAAAATTCACAAGCGTGATTTAACGTAATTTTGGAATAAAAAAGGCTCTGAAGTTTGTATAACTCACAGAAAATGAGTATCTTTATAATCGCTAAACAATAAAGATAAAACTTCAAAGCCGTGAGCAAAGATACAAAAATT
>ENA-OZEP01000986-OZEP01000986.1-human-gut-metagenome-genome-assembly--contig:-NODE-986-length-10497-cov-7.449818_pt1 | contig 10497 bp, 6 predicted proteins | sample MGYA00245074_ERZ653621 | MGnify/ENA primary metagenome ERZ653621 (study PRJEB26926, sample SAMN06165020) | human gut metagenome | biome: ENVO:00009003; feature: ENVO:2100002; material: ENVO:00002003...
GTTCCCTACGAAAAACATTCCACTGGAATGTTTTTCTACCCTCCTGCGCTTTGTGAAGCATAAAGTATTTCGCTCTCTGCGGAGAGCGACCAAAGGCCCTGCCTTTGGAAACTGCGAGCCTTTGAAAAGGCTCGAGCGAAACTTTTAACTGTCTTAAAAAGTGCGTTAGCTAAACGGCAGAGCCGAACGGCGTAGCTCGTTCGGCTACGGTAGCTACTTCATCCGCGGCAACCAACTTCCCCTACTCACTACGAGCGAGGCAAGGCCGAGCGATTCCGCGTCTTCGCCGTGGGTCGGCACCCACACTTGAATAAATTTTTGAAATGAGGTATTATATAAGGGTAGAAAATATGATGAAATTAGAGGGAATGAATTAAATGTCTTTGAATAACAATGAAATCATTGAACTTAGAAAAAGAATTATTGAAAACGAATTTAATCGTATGAATGATATGCAAAAAAAAGCTGTACTTAGTGTTAATGGTCAACTGTTAATTCTTGCTGGTGCAGGAAGTGGAAAAACTACCGTTATCGTAAATCGTATCGCTAATATCCTACGCTTCGGTGAGGCTTATGAAAGCGATAAACTCTATGGAAATTATTCTGATGAGGAATGTTCAGAAATCATCTCCGCCGCAAGAGGTGAAACAAGCTTATCTGATGAACTCGCTGAAAAACTCTCTGTTGGCAAAGTAAATCCTTGGAGAATACTCGCTATCACCTTCACAAACAAAGCCGCTAATGAACTCAAAGAGCGTATCTGTAACAAAGTTGGTGAAAATGGCTCTAAAATCTGGGCATCAACCTTCCATTCCTGCTGCTCAAGAATACTCCGCAGTAACGGAGAACTTCTTGGCTATACTCCACATTTTACAGTTTATGATACAGAAGATACCAAAAAGCTTATTAAAGACTGTATGAAAGCATTGGAAATTGATGACAAGACCTTACCTGTCAGAAGTGTCCAATTTTATATTTCTCGTGCAAAGGATTCCATCGAAGCTCCTGCCGACTTTAAAAACAAGGCTGGCGAAGACAGCAAGCTTGTTTCCGTTGCCGCTATCTATGAAATGTATCAGAAACGCCTTAAAGCTGCTAATGCAATGGATTTTGATGATATTATCCTTAATACTGTCCAACTCTTTAAGCAATATCCTGAAGTTCTCGAAAAATATCAAGAACAATTCAAGTATATTATGGTTGACGAATATCAAGATACAAACAAGCTTCAATATGAGCTTATAAGACTTCTTACTGGTGAAAATGGCAATCTTTGTGTTGTTGGTGATGATGACCAGAGTATATATAAATTCAGAGGGGCTACTATCGAAAACATTCTCAACTTTGAGGATAATTACCCAAATGCAAAGGTTATCAGACTTGAACAGAACTACCGTTCTACAAAGATGATTCTTTCTGCGGCAAATGGAGTTATCGAAAATAATGAACAGCGTAAGGGCAAGACCCTTTGGACAGAAAATGACCACGGCGAACCTATTCATATATTTACTGCCTTTGACGAACAGGGCGAGGCATCATATATCGCAAGAACTATTACAGATAAGGTTTCTAAGGGTGCAAAATTCTCAGATTTTGCTATTCTCTATCGAATGAACTCTCAATCTCAGAATATAGAAAGAGCTTTCACAAGAATGGCTGTTCCTTATAGAGTTATCGGCGGGCACCGTTTCTTTGACCGTATGGAAATTCGTGATATGATAGCCTATCTCGCTGTCATCTGCAACCATGATGACAATGTTCGTTTAAAGCGTATTGTCAATGTCCCTAAAAGAGCTATCGGTGAAGGCAGTATTGCTCGTGTTGAAAATATTGCTGGCACTCTCGGCAAAAGTATCTTCCAAATAATGAATACAAGTGATGAATTTTCAATACTTTCGAGAGTTTCAACAAGCTTGCTTGAATTCTGCAAGCTTATAGATGACCTTACAAGAATGCTTGATGAGGGCAAAGCCATAGCTGATGTGTATGATTGTCTGCTTAATAGCATAGGATATAGAAGATACCTTTTAAAAACAAGCAACCACGCAGAATCCGCTATCGAAAATATCGAAGAACTTAAATCAAGCATTATGCAATATGAGGAAGAAAACGGTGAAGATGCAAGTCTTGAGGGCTTCCTTGAGGAAATTGCATTGCTTACTGATATAGATAACTATAATTCCGAGTCTGATAGTGTAGTTATGATGACACTTCATTCTGCAAAGGGACTTGAGTTTCCATATGTATTTATTCCTGGTATGGAAGACGGAATATTCCCAGGCTATCATGCAACACTTTCTGAGGAGGATTTACAGGAGGAACGCCGTTTGGCTTATGTTGGCATTACTCGTGCAAAAAAAGAAATCTACCTTGTAAACGCTGAATCAAGAACCGTATTCGGCAAGACCTCAAGAAACCGCCCATCACGCTTTATCTCTGAAATTCCTACAGAATTCGTAAAATCTGAGCGTGTTGAGCATACAAGAACCTCTATATCTGCCGCAAAGAAAAATCGTCCTAAGCCTACATATGATGTAGAACGCACCATAACACCGACAACTGCTAAATCAAGCAGTGCAACATTCAAAGTCGGTGACAAAATCAATCACAAGATTTTTGGCCCTGGACTTATCGTTTCCGCAACAAAGACAGCCAGTGATATGCTTTTAGAAGTTTCTTTCGAGAAAGTCGGTACAAAAAAGCTGATGGCAAACTTTCTTTCAAACAGCTTGAAGAAATAATAAAGGGGCGAACTATATTCACCCCCTACATACGCCTGAACAATAATTCATTGGTGATTTTTTCGACCACATTAACAATCCTTCCCGACCCACTACGAACAATTCTGCTTTTTGCTGTGGGTTGGTTTCAATGGAGAGGAGAAGCCTGATGCCAGCCGTTGTTTCACATTATATCATGTCCGAAAGGCTGATTGATGATATACACGAATTTTACCCATCACTAAAGCTCAACCGAACCGCCTTTATCTGGGGTGGAAATGGCCCTGATTTTTTCTTCTGCCACAGAATTATGCCTTGGCAAAGGGGTAAAAGCTATAACAAAATCGGCACACTTATGCACAAAATGCCTGCTGAAAATATTCTTGGTTATCTTGTTGCATATGCGAAAAACCACGAAAGCGATACCGCTCTCAGCTATGCCCTCGGCTTTATTTCACACTATGCTTTTGATAGTACCGCTCACCCATATATACTATGTCGTGCCTCAGAGCTTGCAAAATCTGAAATAGGTCTGCACGAATCAACTTGTCACAATGATATAGAGGCAAACCTTGATGTTCTTCTATACGAACATTTTTATAACAAGCCATTAACAACTATCAATCTGAAAACACTCTCACCATTAGATTCTAATGTTATGACGGTTATTGCCGATATGATGCACAGTCTGATGGTAATGTATTCCTTGCCAACTATGACAAAGCGTGAAATAATAACCGCCCAGCACGATTGGCACAATGGTCTTGCATTAATTAACGACAAAACACATTTTAAACGCAAGGTTCTTTCTATCGGAGAAAAGGCTGTAAAGCTTCCGCCTGTACTTTCATCTCTTGTAAGACCGGCAAACAATAAAATTGAGTATGATTATGCAAATTTATCCCATAAAGAATGGCGTTCACCATTCAACCCTGATGAAATACGGACAGATAGCTTTTATGAATTATTCGACAAAGCACACCTACGCTCAATAGAGTTAATCTCTACCGCTATGCGTGGAGATTCTCTAAAAGAACTTGTACATGGAATACCTTTCGGATAAGAAAATTAATTGATAATTTTTTGAATGAAATTTCCTAAAACAATTAAAAATTTTGTGCAAGGCGGCAAGCCACCGTTCCCAAGATACGGAAGCGTATCAGGTGACTGCCTGCGGCAAGTTTCACCCGTGGTAAACATAAGAAATTTATCCATTCGGAGAACTAAACTACCAAGCAAAGCTTTTATCTGTCTTAGGATGAGTTACTCCGCACTTTTTTCAAGACACTCCGCTAAGGCATTGCCGAGCAGACTGCCTGCAAGTTTGACTTCATTCAGGCTATTGCCATCTGTGCCGACCTCTATAAGCAATGAACCTGTATTCGCATTCATATTATATACGAAATCTCCGAAATTCAGCGGTCTGGTCATACCCGGATATAGTGTTTCTGCTGTCTGCTGTAGCCTTAGTGCAAGACGAAGATTATATCGCCATTCTGGGAAATCTCTCACTCCGTCAACATCACAGCCCGCCATAATCATTATCTGTGCGGCCTTCTGACCATCTGCTGTTTTAAAGGTTGGCTTTTTCATTGCGCCGTCCTCATCTGTACTGAAGGCATCTCTATGAATATCCAAAACCACCTTTATAGATGGATATTTCTCAAGGTAGCTCTGAATAGTTTCCATACTTTTATCATATGCTCCGTTATAGCTTTCATCGTGCTTTGTGGTATCGTGTATAGTCTTTATGCCACGCTTATTGAGAGATTTCGTTATCGCCGCACCAACAGCACATACATTTTCGTTATTATCATCTGTTCGTGGATAGTAGCTTTCATAATAATATCCTGTATCGTATTTAAGATAGCTTTCGCCTGTGTGCGTATGTACTATCAAAACTTGTGGTTGGTCGCTTTTTTCAATAGTAAAGCCAAGCTCTCCGCTCAATTCCTCTCCTATATCTATATCAGCTGAGGCATTATTTTTGACATAAAAATTATCATACTTCTCCCCTGCACCTGTTATATTTGTTTCATAGACAGTATATTTATTCTCGCCTTCGTGGGCTTTGTCATATTCAGAAAGCTCTTCTTCAGTAGGCTCTGAAAGCTCCGCATTCACTGGAACAGCCTCTGCTTTTTTCTTAGGCTTTTCTGAGGCTTCTTGCTTTTTATCTTCTGATGTTTCGCTTGTTTCTTGGCTTTCAGCCTTGCTCGCTTCTTTGTTATCGCTCATTGAGGTATTGCCTGTTGGCAAAGAAAGCTTTGCCGCAAAAACCATAGCCTCGTTATAATCAAGAGGAGAACTCATTACTCTGAATATTACACAAGCTACTGCAAGAATCGACAACAAAGACGCTGATATATGCGGAATGAATTTTTTTATACTTTTAATTTGTTGCTTCTTCATATTGCTCCCCCTCAAAGATATATCCACTGCTTATATCATAGCTGAAGTATTCTGCGAAAAACGAAAATTTATGTATGATATGAAATTTATTTTAAATGTATGAAATTTTCGGGAATATCTTCCGCAAAAGAACGGTTTTTATTGTCTTTTATCTTATGATGTGATATTATTTAGTAAAAGCTAAGGGGAGATTATTATGAAAAACTCAAAGAAAAAAGACACCGGCGGTGCTATGAAATTATCTGTCTGGTGCTTTGTTATATTTCTTTTGATTACCGCTTTGCAATTTGTTATTAAGGCTATGGTGCCTATGGTTGGCGATATTTATTTCTATGCACTCAGCGTTTCTTTTGCTCTGCAAATGCTTGCAGGAATTATAAGCGTAATCACCTTTATAATAAGCTGTATAAAGCGAAAGGTACTATCCCTTGGATTTGCAGTTATTACAATAGTTATGCTTGGCTGTGTTATCGGTGAGGGCTTCTTAGGTGTGCCTTATATAAATGACTTCAAGAGCAAAGCTGTAAATGTTATAACGAGCGATTATTCAGTAATTGGCAAGGAAAAAAACAAAAGCATATATTTTTCCGATAACAAAAATAACGAAGAAGCTCTCAGGCTTGATAAAGCTACACTCAAATATCTTGAGGACAACAACGCAGTAGATGTAAATAACTCCTATGTCATCAATACTTCATATCTGCATCATATTAATTATATTGATATAGAGTACTATCCAAACACAGGAATACTCAAGAAAATCACAGTTATTGAGCAATAAGGCAAGTTTTGCCTTATCTTGACTTATATGCCAAAATGTCGTAAAATTAGTGCGTGGTGGTGCGTGCCGCCACTGTCAAGACGCGGTCGAAGAAACTACTGAGCGGGCGAACACAGTTCGCCCCTACAATTAGCTAACGCACTTTTCTAAGACACTAAAAGTTTCGCTCAAGGCGGCGAGCCGCCGCCCCCAAGACGCGGAATCGGTTTTGCAAGCAAAACCTCGACATTTGCATGAGAAGTTTGTTGCCGCGGTCGAAGTAATTATCAATGAGCTACCGAACGGGCGAACACAGTTCGCCCCTACAATTATTTTCTAAATAATAAATTGAAGAGTTTCCCCTAAGACACTTAAAAGTTTTGCTCAAGCTTTTTCAAAAGCTTGCGGTTTCCAAAGGCAGAGCCTTTGGTGGGGCTTGGGGTGAAACCCCAACAAGGAGAGGATTTATAATGATAAGTTTAGCAAAAGAAGCATCACTTCTGATGTCTTCACTTTCAATATATAGAGGAATATTAAACCGCACTGTGCCTAAGGCTTTCTTTAAGCTACTTTGCTCTCTCGATAAAGAACCTATCGAATTTGCTGGTGCTTGGGGAGAATTCTTTCAGGTTCTCAGCGATAGAGGCTTCGCAAGCAATTTCGCTGGCTGTATAACAGAAACTGCTCTCTTTGACGAGAACCGCTTCTCTATGCTTGCCGCAGATAACCGCATAAATGAGCTTTCCGCAGAGGCTTTGTCCGCAACTAAGCGTGATATTGCCGCTATCATCAAAATAAGCCGAATAACTCCTGAACAAATTCTCCTTGGCTATGAACACAGAGATGAGCTTGGCTCTTTTGAACATTCCCTGCCAAGATGGGGCGCTGGCAAGCCTTGCGAGGAATTTGCCACACTCAGAGAATGTGTAGACAGGCTCGTAAATTATTATGCTAAAAATGGCTGTGGTATGTTCGCAAGATATAGAGCCTTTATATGGAGAAACGGCAACATTGAACCTGTCGTACACCCTGATAAAATCTCTATCTCCTCACTCAAGGGCTACGAGATACAGCGTGGACTTGTTGTTGATAATACTAAGGCCTTCCTCAACGGAATACACTGCAATAACTGCCTGCTCTATGGCGATAGAGGAACAGGTAAATCCTCAACCGTAAAGGCTATCCTCAATGAATTCTATAAGGACGGCCTTAGAATGGTAGAAATGCCTAAGGACAGGCTTGGCGACTTCCCTATACTCGTAGATAAAATTGCGGCTCTGCCGCTTAAATTCATCATCTTTATAGATGACCTTTCATTCTCTACTGACGATAAAACTTATGCACAGCTCAAGGCTGTTCTTGAGGGTGGTCTTGCGGCTCGTCCTGACAATACTCTCATCTACGCAACATCTAACCGCCGTCACCTCATCAAGGAAACATATTCCGACAGAGGCAGTGATGACCTGCACAGAAACGATACTATGCAAGAAACTCTCTCACTTTCAGATAGATTTGGTCTTGCAGTTAATTTCAGCGTTCCTGATAAGGAAAACTATCTTGAGATTGTCCGTTCTCTCGCAAATGAAAAGGGTCTTGAGATAGATATCGAAACTCTTGAAAATGAGGCTGAACAGTGGGCTTTAGAGCGTGGCGGTCGTTCTCCGAGATGTGCAAAGCAATTTGTCGCCATAGCAGAGGCAAGACAGCTTAAAAATAACTAACCTTTTTCGGAAAGGAAATGTGAAATGTTTAAGAAAATTGTTGCACTGGCACTTGTGGCAGGTATGGTACTTTCAGCGACGGCCTGTAACTCAAGCCGTTCTGAGGAATATCCTGTGAAATTAGCCAATATCACAATAAGCAAAGCTCCAGACAGAGTTATCGTACTTTCTGATTCTATCGCAGATATTCTCGTTTCCTGCGGATTTATCAAGAAGATAGAGGGCAGGTCTGACGAGTGTACTCAGGAAGAAATCTCTGGTGTTAAGACTGTTGGCTCTAAATTAAAGCCTGACCTCGAAAAGATTTCCGCTCTTAGCCCTGATGTTATCTTTGCCGACAGCGATATGCCAAAAGAACAGCTCTCCAAGCTAAATGAATCGGGCTTTACAGTAATCACCTTCGTTCCTGCTACAAGTATGAGCGGTATCAGCGACCTTTTCGGCAATGTTGGTGCTGTTATGGCTGGCGAAACAACAGGCAGAGAAATCGGCGAGGAAAGAGCCGAAACTCTCTCTGTAACTATGGACGACCTGCAAAGGCTTATTCCAGAGAGCAAGGTTCTTGTAACTGCCTGCTATCTATATGATGAGAAAGGTACTTCTCTCAAGGACGATACACCCTCGGGCAAGCTCTTTGAATATCTCAACGCTGTTAATGTCTGCAAGGCTGGTGTTGCTGATGACGAGGCTTTCAATGCACTAAAGCTTGCCAATCCGCAATATATCTTCTGCGATATAGGCGTTAAAGATAAGATTATGAAAAGTGAGCTTTTCAAGGATTTTTCCGCTGTTAAAAACAAACAGGTCTATGAGCTTTCATCAGAGCTTTTCTCTCGTCAGGGAAATTCTCTTGTAGAGGCTCTTACTGATATGATTGAAATTATGTATCCTTCGGTTTCCATCAATCCAGAGGACCCTACAAAGAGAACTGAATCGAGTAAAGCTGAAACAAGTAAAGCTGAAACAAGCAAAGCCGAAACAAGCAAAGCTGAAACAAGCAAAGCCGAAACAAGCAAAGCCGAAACAAGTAAAGCTACTACCTCAAAGGTTAAAGCTGATACCTCCCTGAAAATAACCAAAGATATGTTCTTTGAATTCGGCGACATTAAGGACGATATTAAAAAGGTTCAGAACCGTCTTGAGGCTCTTGGATACTTCAATGAGGAAAAGTCTGGCTACTATGGAGAAGTCACTCAAAAGGCTGTAAAGGCTTTCCAAAAGGCTAATAAACTGACTCAATCTGGTAATTGCGATTACAAAACCTTAACACTTATGTTCTCTGATAAGGCTAAAGCTGCTGGATAATTCCTACTCTATTTTTATAAAATATCTCAAAAAATTCTTGACAAACCACGCCGAATATGATAATATTATATTCGGCTCACATAGGGGTATAGCTCAGTTGGTAGAGCAGCGGTCTCCAAAACCGCGTGCCGAGGGTTCAAGTCCTTCTGCCCCTGCCATCAAGAAACGGCTTAAACACTGCGTTTAAGCCGTTTCTTGATATATTTTTATGTACGGAGCACGGTCTGATTTTCCGCTTTTGAAGCTCATTTCAGACATCAAAATGTTCAACCGGCGCTAATAATACCAACGTTTCCGTCTGCTACATCATCAAAATAGCATCAAAAATTATCACATCTACCACGGTATTATAATGTCAGCTTCATTATATCGTCAAGAATATCGAATGACCAATAAATTTAGGCTTTGAGAAAAATTAATTTTCCAAAGCCTTTTCTTTGTTTACAGCGTAGCATATTTTGATTTATAAATGTGTCCCGCTGAATATACTATATATTTCACATTCATGAATAATCCTGCAGTTCAACTTTTAGAATGGCCTTTTTACACTCATAAATAGAACAAAAGGTAGTTTTGCCAATTTGCATCTAATTAATATTACAGAGGTTTTCTTCGTGAATTAACATAACTTCCACCTGTTCTCAATCATCTTGTCTTTTGTAAAGGTTATCTGTTAGGTGAGTACTTTTTATCAGACTTTTCATAGCAGTCATCACATAAGATTTTTGCCCACGGTAAATCCTTTCTAAGTTCTCCTTTAGCACTGCAATGTTCACATTGTTTTTGCTTTTTCATAGCTACGCACTATGTTGGCTATATCACTTCTGAGCTGCTTTTTAAAATCATCAGAATGGTTATTATTGGAGGCTAATCGCAGACTTAAACTTCTGTCACCGATAATGCCAGAGAGTGTATTGGGCAAGGGGCATCTTCATATTAATAGTAACTGCAAATAACATGTAACCCTCGTATCATGTTATTATAAAATTATGCTATTCTGAAACTGCTGAGTATTGCGATAACCTCCTTTTCTTCCTGCGGTGTAAATTCTTCTGAGGTGGAAGCAGTAAATGAAATTGTACTTGAATACCAGAAGGTATATTCACCGCTTATTGCTCTTCTTACACCCTCTCTTATGCCCTCTTCACTAACGGGAAGTACAGCATATGCAACATTTCCATCAACCTCTTTGTACTCTCTGTCGGTTTGCATATTTAGTTTTCCTATTGTTTTTATCCTTGCTACCATAAATTCACCAAGTGAACTATGGTCTGTTGCCTGTACAAAACCCGGAATAAATTGTGAAGAAGCAACTTTACTGATTTCTTCTTTATTCATATAAACTCCGCTGCCGCCACCCTGTAATTCACCTGAGTAATGTAAAAATGTCACGCTTGCACCTCCATCGTTTTCGAGAGTAACAAGCTCCTCCTGCTGATCGCATTCTTCTTTTGTAACGCTCCAATTATCGGGATAATTAAATACAAATGGAGGATATGTAACCTGATTCACTTCCTGATAACGAGTGGTATATTCATTGTTAAGAGCTACAGTTTTTTCTCTATTTTCAGCATTACTT